>JAEEGL014703650.1_pt1 | contig 124052 bp, 93 predicted proteins | sample 9134231 | NCBI WGS metagenome assembly JAEEGL01 (sample SAMN16246548, study PRJNA631951) | gut metagenome | biome: gut microbiome; feature: rumen; material: fiber-attached | host: Bos | place: Iran: Karaj | collected 2018-10 | reverse complement strand
CCACCTCAGAAAGGATCGCCGCCTGCCGCTGTTTTATGCCGTTATTATCTGTTTTCCTTGCCGGAAATCCGTTTTTGCTTGATTCTTCGCTGAAATTGCCCCTCTGCTTGCTTTCGCAGAGGGGCTTTGTGGACAGGCTGATATATAAGCTACATTATGTTTTTTCAAACCGAATACAATAAAAGGAGACCAGCTATGAAGAAAGCATCGATTCTATTCGCTGCCGGCTTGTTGCTGACTGCATGCACCGCCCCCCCCAAGCATTCTGATACGGAGGCTTCGATGAAAGATTCGACAAATCCATTGTCAGGATTCATGTTTGATGATTCCGATACTGATTCTTCGTCCTCGCAGAGCGATTCTCAACAAACGAATTTTCTCGGCGGAACCGGAGAAATCAATGTGATTGATAACGAGAACAATCTGTTCCTGCAAGACCGGGAATGGTTTTATATCGGCGAGTATAAGATGAAAAAACAAGGAGCTTCCCTGTCTTTGAAGAGTCAGTGTAAATTACCCGGATGCAGCCATGATCAAGCAAACTGCCCGGTATATCAGTACTACCGTCCTGCGCATCATCTGATGTCCGGCGGCGAAACCTTATATATTGCTGAAAAAAACAAATTGATGAAAATCGACCGTCAGGGGAATACAACGGAATTAATGTCAATTACTGCTGACTCTGATCAGAATGCTTTGGATCCGCAGTCCGTTGCATATACACGCATCTTTGAGCTGAATGACGGATGGCTGCTGTGCTTTGCGAATGGATACAACCAAAGCGACACTTTTTGTAAGATTTGCGTGTTGTATCAAACAGAAAACGGGACGCTGCAATATCTGGACAGCGGTATTCGGGAAGAGAGAATCGAAATTGATGCGGCGCACGATCAATTCTTTTGCATGAAATCTGATGGAGAGATATACGGAATCCGGTACACGGAGGGGGCAGAGCATCATATTACGGATGCGCTGGATGATCATCCGACAATAGACGGATGGGTGACAGACGATCAGTGCCTCTATTATATCAATCTGATAGGACAGTATTGCAAATATGACCTGGCGAAGAAAGAAAAAATGCTCATCATGGATACTTCACCGTTTGAGGGCTTCTATCCGCAAAACGGTTCTGTCTATACGGTTGATCATAATCGGAATGAGATTCTGCGCGGAAATCCTGAATGGAGTAAAACGGAGATCATTTATTCATCAGACAGTCAGATAGAAGGCATAACCGCAATTGGAAAAGAATGGCTTTTTGTGAATACCGCTGAAGGCGGAAGAATCGTGAACCTGTCATCCGGAGAGGGTTTTACTTATGAATGATCCGAAAAAACAGATCGCCAGAATCCTGATAATTCTTTCTTTGGTAATCTGCTGCGGATGTAACAGTTACGTTTCATTGGATCCTCTTCCGGATCCGCCTTCATCATCTGTGAATGATGAATCCAGTGCATCTATGCCCGAACAGATGATAGGCTTGCATATTTTTACATATTGGACAAAGCCGGTATATGATCCCTATTCCTCAACCGAAAAGGACGTTCAGATCAGTGATTTCTACCCTGTCGATCTGACACAGAAACAGGAAAGAATCCGGATAAAAGCGACAGTCACAGAGCAAATCTTTTCTGATGATTCTGCACGCGTCACAAATTTCTTCATTGCAGACGGACAGCTTTGCATGATTCAACAGGCAGAAACTGAAATAGAAGCTTATACATCGCCTTATCGGGTCGGTGAGGAAATTGACAAGGAATACACAGTGGAGCTTTCGAATAAAAATGCTCCGTTTACAAGTATAACGGTCTGTTCTGACCGAAATCTGCCCCAAACGGAACCGGAATGGGCAGAGTGGAGCCGCAAACACTTTTTTGTCAATTCGGAATTGCTTCCGTCCTCAAATTCATCTCCGGATGAAAAGAAATTGCAGCGTCAGAACGTGTCCCTTTCTGAACTGCAGCTGCAGCGTTTCACCGTGAAGTCTGATGAAGGCATGACAATTCTGGAATTATCGGAAAAAGAAGTGCTAAACACGGATGATGCGGAAAATTGGCGCTTGCAGATGAGGAACGGTCAGCCGCTTTATCTGTACTGCAAAGCGCCGTCTGGATCGTGCAGTCTCATTCTCCTGATTGACGGTGCTCCGGTTAATGTGTTTGACGGGAAATATGCGGCAGATCTTGACAATCAGCCGTCAGCGGAGCTCTGGCGGATTCCGGTCATGCTGTCGGATACCATAAACGGTCAGCATGATGCCGTTTTGCTGCTGTTTGACCGCATGGAACAGCAGATGATCACAGGAACGCCCGTCATACTGAACTGCGGAGGAGACACATGAATTTGATCCGCCTGATCCGGATGGAATGCTATAAGCTTACACATCAGCGGTTTGCACATGCAGCAATGATTGCGGGGCTGATCTGCCTGCTGCTTTCTGCGCTGAACGCTGCGGGACTGCTTTATGAATGGTCACATCCGGACATGATCTCTGAAAACTACTATTCGCTCCCGGCATACAAGCAAAACATCTTCGCACAGTACAGCGAGCCGTATTCCGAGGCGTATTTTAGGCGTGTCACCTACGAAATGCAGCGCCTGCGCGAACAGGAAATGCAGCTTTCGGAAACAGAAAAGCAAGCCCCGGGCAAATACGGTCTGACACGCGGCATGGACAGCATTCTCTTTTCCGACCTGAACAGTCAGTGTGTCCGTTTTCAGTCGCTGAATGTGCGTCGTGCACAGATTGCCAAGGATGCAGAATCGGTCATCAAAACGGAAAGCGATCCGTTTTTGCTGCAATATGCAAAGCTCGCAGAGCAGGCATATCAAAGTGAATTACACCTCGAACCCTATTATCAGGACGGTCTGTCCAAATTCACGGAAGATCAGGTCTTGTTCAGCCGGAACAGCTTTTCACGGTATATCGTGCTGCTCATTCTCTGCTTTCTGACGGCGGGTGTTTTTTCCTCCGAGCATGAGAACGGCAGCTATTGCTGTGTATTTACTGCAAAATACGGGCGCGGAGCGCTGTATATTGCAAAGCTGTCTGCGTGCTTTCTCACGGTGTTCACGGTACTGCTGGCGGCATGGGGCATCACGATCGCAGTCTACGCCGTGCGCTGGTGCGGCATTCACGGGCTGTCCTCCTCCGTGCAGACCGTACAGATGATGTACCGTGATCTCTCGCTGTGTCCGTTTCCGGTCAGCAATTCCGGTTTTCTGCTGCGCGCATTCGGTATGCAGCTCCTTTACGATCTCCTGACCGTGCAGACAGCGCTGCTGTTTTCGGTACTTTTCCGGCGCACGCTTCCGGCAATGATCGGCAGTGCGGTCTTCGGCATCGGCAGCATTGAACTGGTGCACGCGATCGGACAGACAAACAGCGAAGGGGCGTTTATTTCATGGGCGCAGACATGGCTGCCGGCGTCACTGAATTTCCCGGAGTATTATTTCAGCAAAATGTATGTCATACAGATCGGGGATACGCCCGTTTACCGGCTGCATCTGCTCCTGACAGGCAGTATGCTCCTGCTGGTAATTCTGATTATCGCAGCATATGCACTTTACACGCGCGCATTTTCGCGCAGATTCTACCGAAGGAGGGTGAAGCAAGGTGGAGCTTGAACTCAGAAATCTCTCCAAATCCTACGGCACGAAAAAAGCGCTGCAGGCGGTTTCCCTGACCTGCACGGAAGGCATTTATGCGCTGCTCGGTCCGAACGGTGCGGGCAAAACGACGATGATGCACCTGATCTGCGACATTCTGACGCCGACAGACGGCGCTGTGTATTATAACGGCAGACCGATTACAGAGCTGGGCGCGGATTACCGCGCGGTGATCGGCTATCTGCCGCAGGAACCGGGCTTTTATCCGCATTTTTCGGGCGAGAAAATGCTCCGGTACTTCGCGTGTCTGAAAGGCGTTCCGGAACCGGATGCGGAATGTGAGCGCCTGCTTGATCAGACAAATCTCCGGGAGGCACGCGGGCGGAAGGTCGGCGGATATTCCGGCGGCATGAAGCGACGTCTTGGCATAGCAATCGCGCTGCTCGGCAATCCGCAGATTCTGATTCTGGACGAACCGACCGCCGGTCTTGACCCGAAAGAGCGCATCCGTTTCCGCAACCTCATTCACCAGATCAGCCGCAGCCGCATCGTGATCTATTCGACGCATATTATCTCGGATATCTCTGCAATCGCAGACAGGATTATTCTGCTGAAGAACGGCGTCATGGAATGCATGAAGCCGCCCGCTGAGCTCTGTCAGACGCTCGATCGGAAGGTCTGGGAGCTGCGTGTGCCGTCTGCGCAGTCGGATGAAATCCTGGAAAAATACTGTGTCACGGCGTTTTCCACAATCGGGAATACCGCAAGATTCCGCATTGTCGCGGAGAAACAGCCGTTTGCAAACGCAGTGCAGACAGCGGCGAATCTCGATGACGTTTATCTGTACTATTTCGGCGGTGATGCGCATGATACGGAATGAACTGCAAAAGCTGTTTTCGCCGCTGCATATCATCATCCTCATAGTGATTCTGGCAATCAAAATCTGTGTGTCGGTCATGCCGTATACGGTTCGTGTTCCGTATTCCAAAGCGGTTTACCGCGAATATATGCGGGAGCTTGCGGGGCAGACAGCAGCGGAAGCGGCGGTGTTTATTGCGGGCGAATCCGCATGGATGAATGAAGAGCTGAATGCCGAAATTGCAGACGGCAAAACCGTGCAGGAGCAGTTTGCCGTCAGCGAGGCACGCAGGGACGCAGACCGAAAAAAAGAAGCCTTTGAAGCAGTCTGTGCGAAATATGCATATTTCTGCGAATTTGCAGAAAACGACGACCCTCCGGTCTTTTTCTATGACCTGGAGTGGAATGCGTTTCTGACGGACAACAGCCCGGACTGGCTCTTTCTGCTCTGCATCATCACAGTCATTGTGCCGTTTTTCACTGCCGACTGCGGGGCAATCCGGACGATGCTCTTTGCATCACGGCACGGCAGAGCGCGGCTGATTCGCGTGAAGCTGCACTGTGCATGGATCACGGCACTTGCTTTATCTTTGTTATTTCAGGCTGCAGAAATCATCTGCTTTATTGCCCGCAGCGGCATGGCTTGGTCAGATGCGCCGCTGCACAGTTTGCAGGCGTTTTCCGGCTCAAGGCTCGGTCTGACGCTGTGCTCCTTTATGCTGCTGCGAAGCATCAGCCGCATTCTGTGGAGCATTCCGGTCTGTCTGCTGGCAGCATATCTGTGCGTCCGCATCCGCAGCGCGAGCTTTTCTGTGCTCCTGTTCGCAGGAATCCTTCTGATTCCGGCGCTGCTCGGCGGTTTTCTCCCGCCGGTCATCGGCAGTATGCTGGTCGGCATAAGCATGAACGGCGCGGTGCCGTTTCAGGAAGCGGAGAATATCATGTTGTTAATGATAAACGGAATTGCAATGATCGTGCATACTGTGTTATTGTCTGTGATGACGGTAACGTGCTGGCTGCAAAAAGCGTGAGCTGCTGGATCAATGACAGGTTTTTGAAAACAGATATTCCTGAAAAGTCACCACGCTTTATGAAGAATCAGAGAAGATTCTGTACAGTCTCTTTGAATAACGTCGAACTGCACAATTTGTCAACGGCAAATCGTGCAGCTTTTTGACATTTAAGACAAATCCGCATAGACGAGGTTAGAAATGGGGGGATCGTGACATTGAATATATAAAAGGAAAACATTTTAGTAGTCATATTGTATACCAAAGTGTGACCACTCCTGCACCGTTTGCGTCTTAGGGAGTAGACGGGGAATCCCCCGCAAACAAGGAGGTGTTATCATGAAAAAGCTGGCAGGATTCACAGCAATTCTTCTGACGGCGGCGTCTGTTTTGCCGACCGGCTGTCGGGGAGACTCCGCAGCACAAACCGATTCTGCCGGAAAACCCGTTTACGGAAACATCCGGTTCAGTGATGATTATATCGCAGAGCAGCCGGGCGGCAAGGTTTACACATTTGACATGACGGCACATCCGAGTCTGACGATGCAGGCACTCTATGATCTGTTTGATCGGAAAGTGGAGTATTTCTACCCGGACGTTTTCACCGCGGAGCAAAAGAAACTGCTCTATAATGTGAACGGCAAAGACGGAGAGGGTGAAGATGCCGACTGGCTTCCGAAAACAGAATATGATGCAGACGGCAATCCGACCGTCGGCGGATTTGAACGAAATAAAGAAAAGCTGTTCAGCGGCGATTGTCCGACACCCTGGCTGTGGTTTAACTGTGACCGCGGCTGCATTCAGATGCTGCCAAACGGTTCTCTGCAATCTGTGACCTGTGATGCTGCATTTCAGATCAACAACGCCGGCTCGAAAACCGTTGCGATGTACTGTGCCGCAGATGCAAATACCGTGACGGATCGGATTCCGGTGCCGCAGTCCGGCTTTCAGAGCAGCGTGACCCGGCATCTGCTTGACCGTGACCTCCCGCTGACGGATGCAATCGAAAAAACAAAGCTGCTTGTGAATGAAGCAGACAGGGAAACGGCGAATCCGCAGCTCGTTCCGGATGTAACGGAGGCTTGGGTTGTGGATATGGGGAACGGCGTGTACGGATATCATCTTTGGCTGACTTCCGTATTCAACGGCATCCGCATCGACACATCGCCGATGAAACAAGGCATCGGCTTGAATCATGAGCAGCCGGACGGCAACACGCAGGCAAAAATCCGGCTTCCGGGTTATGCGTTTATGATGGAATCTGAACGACTGGATTCGATTATGGCATACGGATACCTGCGCGCCTGCGAGATCAGCAATGTGCAGGAGCAGCAGACGGTCATCTCTTATGATGAAGCCCTGCAAAAGCTGTCAGAAGCCGTTTCCGGCTGGTCTGATCTGCTGATTTCGCGCGCAGATTTTGTCTATACGCCGCATTATGCGGAAACCGAATGCAGCGGCAATGCGGATTCCGCATGGAAGTTTCTGGTACAAAATCAGAATGACGGCTATGATTATGTTTTCTATGTGCATTCGCAGACCGGCAAGGTTGAGTATTACAAATACTGGTGAGATCGGAGTGAAATGCGATGCGAACTGTTCGTCTCATCGGAATCAATCTAAAAAAAACGGTCACAGGCTGCGGATTTTCCGCCTGTGTACTGCTGACGGTCATTCTGTTTATCACCAGCCCGCTGACCTATGACTCCAATACAGACACCTCTGTTTCCATCTTGCAATCGTTTCTGCGCCTGTCCCGCGGAGAAATGCTGCGTGACCCCGTATACTGCACCCACAGCGTTCTGCGGTCATGCGTCAGCGGCTGGGTGAAAATGCTGATCCCGATGACGGCAGCCTTTCCGTTCATTCCCCTGTACTGCCGGGAACGTGAAACCGGAGCGCTGCGGTTTGTCAGCGTCAGGCTGTCGAAGCAGGGGCATCAGACCGGCACATTTTTCTCTGCAATGCTGACCGGCGGACTGGTCATGCTATGCGCGTTTCTTCTGTTTGCGCTGTTCACGGTGACGGCATTCCCGGACATTTCCGAATATGAGACTGCGCATCTGATGCAGCCGGAAACCGGCGGAGGAATCTGCCGGACTGCTGTGCTCCGTGCGGCGGAACTGTTTTTGTACGGCGCGGCATCTGCGGTGCCGGCATGCCTGATGACCTGTTTGCTGAACAACCGCTATCTGGTCATCAGCATTCCGTTTTTCCTGAAATATCTGCTGATTCAGCATATTGTGCAGCAGCAGACAGCCGTTTATGAGAACTATGCGGACATTGACGAGTCCCGTCTTGCATTTCTGACGATGATCGACCCGGATGCGGTCAGCCGTTTGTTTTCCGGCGGTGACGATCTGCGGAATCATGTTTTGCTGTATGCCGGTTTGCTGATTGCGGCATTTCTCATATTCAGCATGATTCTGAACAGGAGGTGCGACTGCGGTGCGTAAGGTTCGATTTCAGTCCGTCCGGAACATTGCAGGGGGTGCATATATCAGATGGATCGCCGATCCGCGGCTTGTGACGGTCGGAATCATGCTGGTGTTTATCCATTCCTTTGCCGTGCAGCCGCTGCTGCATCATGCCCAAAAATACGGCGAGCCGCTGCAAGTATTTGAGCCGTTTCTCGCCGTATGCAATTCCGGTCTGACGGTTCTGCTGATTCCGGTCGTGTTCATTCTGCTGATGAGCGATTTTCCGGTCATGACCGGCAATACCTTTCTGACGGTCGTGCGCGCCGGGAAAACGAACTGGTTTCTGGGGCAGATGCTCTTTTCTGTCATGTGTATTTTGTCATATGTTTCAGCACTCTTTCTGGGATGTGCGGTGATGAGCAGGGGCGTTTTCGGCGAGAATTGGAGCGATACTGTCACGCATTACGGCGCCCGGTTTCCGGAGGAAGCGCACAGCTTTGTTTCACAGCTTCTCCCGCCGAATCTGTACAATCAGATTCCGCTGCCGCGTGCGCTGCTCTATTCAGCCGCGCTGCTCGCGCTTTTTTTATGGATGATCGCACTCATACTCTGCCTGATGAAAATGCTGTATCTGCAAACTGCCGGGATTCTTTCTGTCACCGCGCTGACGGCGGTCGGTGCGGCGCTCTCTGCGGTAAAATCCCCGGTACAGTGGTATTTTCCGACAGCAAATCTGCTGATCTGGCTGCATTATCAGGAGATTCTGCGGGAACCCGTGACACCGGTTGCAGTATCATTTTTATACTTTGCGCTTGCTGATGGGATGCTGTTTGCAGCGAATCTGTTTGTCGTGCGCAGGCTGCAATTCCAGAATACGGAAGGATGACCGGAACATGATTGCAATCAATAACCTGTCGCTAACGCTGAAAAAAACAACAATTCTGCGCGAAATATCCGTATGCTTTGAGCGCAGTAAAATTCACGGCTTAATCGGCAGAAACGGCAGCGGCAAGACCATGCTGATGAAGTGCATCTGCGGGTTTGTGCGCCCGACTTCCGGCACGGTAACGGTTGCGGGAAAGCAGATCGGCAAAGACTGTGATTTCCCGGAATCTGTCGGTCTGATTATCGAAACGCCGGGATTTATCCCGTATTATTCCGGATATAAAAACCTGAAAATGCTTGCCGATCTTAACCGAAAAATCGGCAGGGAGGAAATCCGCAAAACGATGCAGCAGGTCGGGATCGACCCTGACCTCAAACGTCATGTCGGGAAGTATTCGCTCGGTATGCGGCAGCGGCTTGGTCTTGCACAGGTCATCATGGAGAATCCCAACCTGCTGATTCTCGACGAGCCGATGAACGGTCTGGACAAGGACGGTGTTGCAGATATGCGCAAATACCTCCTTGATCTCAAAGCACAGGGCAAAACCATTCTCATCGCGTCACATTCCGCGGAGGATATCGCCGTGCTCTGTGATACGGTCAGTGAGATGGACAAGGGCGTGCTGACGAAGATTTCAGGGTTTGAACTCTGATGTACAGACAAAGACATGACCGGTCGTGCACGATCAGTACAGAAAGAATAGCCACGAACACCGTTTAAGAAACGCCTCTTTCCAGTTGGTATAGAACGATTGGCTGAAACAAGTGATAAAACAAAGCACTACAGTGTAACACTCTTTGTAAAACTGTTGTCATATAGAGTATAAAAATGCAGGAGGCGCAGCTCCCATGAAACTGACACTTCGCAGCCTGTTCCTGACCGTCCGACGGGAACGCATGGTATTCTTTCTTCTGGTGCTCTGTATCGCATCGTCGGCAATCGTGATTCATTTTGCCTACGGTCTGTATCAGAACTATCACATCATTCTGGAAGAAGGTGAAAGTGCCGCAAAAGAGCTGCGCGTCCGCATTGTCAAGCCGGAGAATGTCACGAAAAAAGCACTTCATGACTGTCTTGTTTCCGTATCAGATGAAACAAACGGCGATGTGATCATGTATCTCGCGCATCCGGTGATCGAGCCGTTTCAAAGCAAACAGACCGACTGGGGTACGATGACTGTCCGGTTTACTGTTGTCGGCGCAATGATCGCACCTTGTGAAATCTACGCCTCAAATATTACGCAGAACGGCGCACTCTTCTCAGGCAGATACTTTGATACGCAGCAGGAAGCAACCGGTTCCCGAACAGCACTTGCCGGACCCGTCGGGCATGAGGATTCCTGCACGGAAGCGATCACATCCCGAATCGAAAACGGCGTGCGCTATATTACCGTACAGGGCAAAGAATATGAGGTCATCGGGACACAGAAAATGTATGGTTGTCCGGTTGTTCCGTTTATGTCACTCGATGATAACACCCGGTTTTCAGGCGAAATTCTCATTGGTTTCAGAAATGTAATGAAACGCAGTCAGTATGAGGAGCTTCGTGACCGTCTGACCGAAGCATTCGGCGAAGGCGTTCATGTGCCGGAACTGGATATTCCGGAAACCTCGGAACGGTATCTCTACCGAACCATTTTGCTGATTTGTGCAGCGATTACGCTGCTGGCAGCCGCCAATTTCTCCATACTGTATCAGTATCTGTTAAGTCAACGAAAACGGCAGATTGCCGTATTCCGTATCTGCGGATGTACCAGAGGGAAAGCTGTCCGGATGTTCTATGCGGAATGCTGCCTGCTTATGGTGCCGGTCTATCTGCTTTCTGTTCTGTTGTTTGCATTTGGCGTCTGCCCGCAGTTTTCGGGGTTGTATCCGTATATGGCGGGTGCATTCAGTCTGCGGATTTATCTTACGATATTCCTGATCTATTTCGTGATCTCGACAATCGTGCTCATGCTGCTGATCCGCAGAGAAATCGGCGGTCTGCATACGGTCAGGGAGGGGGCTGCGCATGATTAACCGGACACTTTGGCGGCTGGCGCGAAAAAGCATCCTGCGCAATCCCCTGCTGAATCTCTTGATTTTCCTTCAAATGACCGCCGCTTTTTTTATTATCATCAGCCTGACATCCGGTATCTGCTCACGTTTTGAGACGTATCTGCCTTTCCGCGAGCTGCTGGAAACGGACGGGCAGTTTTACGATCTGATTTATGCACAGGAACCGCTGACCGGTCATGCCCTGATGCGCAGCGAACTGATGCAGCACTTGCAGGGCAGTCCGGAAATCATCGGGACTGCGGTGCCGTGGCTGCAATATCTGCGGAACGGACAGGCGGTCGAAAACGCGCAATTCCTTGCCTATGACGATGCGCTGTTATCATGCTATGTGCCGGAGCTGGATGCAGGTGAATGGTTTTCAGCAGATTCGATGAAATCAGGCAGGATTCCGGTCGTGGTATCACAGAATCCTTACGGCTTGCAGCCCGGTGATTCCGTTTCGTTTCTGCCGTTCGGCGATGCGCATGAGCTCGAGGGCGTTGTCATCGGCGTGATGAAAGACGGGGCAGAATACATCTCCTGCACACATCCGAAAAATGAAGCGTTTTCATCGAAAAATCTGTTTACAAGCTGGTATGCAGACATTGAGGAAAAGACGCTCTTTCTCTTTCCGCAGCGTGCAATCGAAGAAACCGGAACCGTACTGTACCAGTTCCACGGACCGTGTTTTATTCTGTTTCCTTCGGCAGATGCGGAAGCAAAACAGAACCGGCAGTATATGAAGCAGATTGCGAATACCGTGACGCTTGATTTCGCCGCGCTGCGGGAAAACAGCATGGAATACATTTTTGCACAGTGCCGTCTGCTGCTGCCGATTCTGATTGCCGTGATGACAATGACCGTGGTCGGCGCCATGAGCGTGAATGCGCTGCTCGCAAAGCGCGGACTGCGCAGCTATGCGGTCTTTTATATCTGCGGGCTGAAATGGAGACAATGCGCTTTCATCAGTCTGATTTCCTCGCTGATGATCGGGCTGGCGGCACTGGCGGTCACAGTCTGCGGAACGGCGGTGCTGCGTCATACGCCATTGCTTGCAGATTCTGTGATCCGGCTCGGATGGGTGCAGCTTGCCGCCCTGTTTGCGGCATTGCTGATTTATGCTGGGTTTGCTGTTTTGCTGCCCGTGCGCCTGCTGCGCCGTCAGACGCCGGTACGGGTTTTGTCAGAAAACTAGGTGTTATCAACGCGATTCATCCGTCCAATTTTTCTTCACTTTTTGAAAATGCAACTTTTTCGTACGGAATGTTGTCTAATGATATAGAGGGCTTTGCATCAGTAACGCACTCCGCCTGAACATTTTTTTACAAAGTTTTTCAAAAAGTGAGGCGCCTATGAATTTTGCCGTTTTGAATTTGAAGCATTCGCTGAAAAAAGAAAAAGCAATTACAGCACTGATTCTGATATGCAGCTTTGCGGCATCGTTTATGCTGCTGTTTGCACTGGGTGCGATTACACACTTTCAAAAGCAGAATGAATACGGTGATACAGAGTCATATGAGCTTTCTGTTGTGTACACCGACCTGATGCGTGCAAAACAGGAACAGAATCCGCAATACGCAGAGTATGCGCAGTCATATGACGGATATCTTTCCTTCGGGGAACTCAAAAAGCTGATGTCCATGCTGGATAATTCCGTTCTGGAACGGTGCAACAATATTTATTCAGGCGTATTATTTAAAACGGAACACAATGACATCACGGTTCAGTTTGCATCGACCGGCGGAATGTTCGCCACAGGCATGACACTGATTAGTCTGCGCTATATGTATGATTCATCGACAAATCTGTTTTATATGAATGAAAAGGACAGTCTCGACAGCGGCGCTATGTCGTACAGAGATCAGCCGATTTCAGGAAGGCATATCAATCAGGGCGATTATCTGGAACAGCATCGGAATGCCGCAATCGGCATCGGAATATTCAACGATTTGTATACGGAAAAGAAATATGAAACAGAATGCGGTTATAACACATCGGTTGACAGCAGCTTTGATTACGGCGGAAACTATACGATTGAGTTGTTCGGGGAGCAGTATCAAGTCGTCGGCGTACTGAATGGAACTGATATTGAGATTCCGGTTTCAGCGCTGCCGGATGAAGCACGGCTGATTTCGATTATGCCGGATGCGCTGACATTGCAGTATGACTTCCCGGTCACACATCTTCAATACACTTATTTGCAGGAAGCGCTGGAAAAAGCGTATGCTGGCAGACTGTCTGTAAAACCGATCGAATTTGAGCATCATAACCGAACATTTTATTTGCTTATGATTGCATTGATTGTCGGAATCTCTCTCATTTCCTCCGTCATTATTGCAATCATGATGCACTACATTTTTTCCAAGCGAAAACAGCAAATTGCAATCTTCAAGATTTTCGGTGCGGCGAATCATCATATCAATCGGTATCTGTTCGCCGAATGCGGAATGATGATTCTGCCTGCGTTTTTTGCCGGAGCTGTCGTATACCTGCTCGCAGTCAAAAACAAAATCACAGATATATACATATACAGCTTTCATGCCTACACGCCGCAGAACATCGTATGGATGCTGCTTTGCTATCTGGCAATTCTGTATATATGCCTGTTTTTTGTCATCCATCGAATCCAAAAGATTCAGCCGGTTGATTTGCGGAGGAAAAACTAAATGATCAGATTATCCCTGCGATTCTTTCAGCGCGTATGGAAAACATATTGCTTTGTCATCATTCAGATGATGCTGGTGTTTTGTGCCTGTGCGTATGCTGTGTTTTCCATTCACTCGTGTGTGGCGTATTATCTACCGCTGAAAGCATTATTGAGTCAGAAAGGCGTCGCTGTGCGCTTTACCTCGACATATCAGGAAAGCCGCTTCACAATGCCTGTCAGGCTAGATTACAGATATAACGGACCGTACGGCGAAGACTTCACTGATTTTCACGAAACGGGCTATGCGCGGTACCGTCCATATCTGTCATTTCCCGATTCAGACAGGTCAGTTCGTATTTTCAGCTATTGTCAGAATGTGTTTTCGGTATATCATCCGGATTTGGATGACGGAAGCTGGGAGCAGCTTTTCACAACAGAAAGCACAGATGATAACATTCTCCCTGTGGTTGTTTATCAAGCCGATACCAATTTTCAAATTGGGGAGATCATGGAAGAAGCAGTCGGAATCACCTATGATAATGAAGAAAAAACTGTCCGACTTAAAATCGCTGGAATCATGAACCGGGATTCTTTTCTGTGGGGTTCCGGTACGGCGGAGGGACTTCACAGTCATCTTTCGCTGTTTCAGCCGCTGCTTCGTGAATCCGAAACCGATAAAGATTCCCTGATTATCATCTTGTCACAGGAAGCAGTTGACCGGCAGAATATCGTCGCATTTATGGACGATTCATATGGGATTCTTCGGCTTCCGGATGAAACATCGGATAAACAACTGATTTCAACCGTTTCATTCTTACAGTCAAAATATCAAACGGTAGCTGTGAATCTTTCTGTCATCCATGAAAACAGCAAGGCTTATATCGGTATGCGGCTTTTGACAATCCTGCCGGGCTTTCTCGGCTTGCTGCTGCTGACCGTCATCAGTTCCATGTGCATCAATACAACCGTTTTCAAGCGAAATCTGAAGGAATATGCCATGATTCAATTATGCGGCGGAACCAGACAGCACTGTACGGTATTATGTATGATACAGTTGACAGCGGCGTCTTTGATTGCAGGGATCTTCGCCGGTTTTATCGTTCTGATGAGCCAGATGATTCTACATGTTCAGATGAAATCGGATTTGCTGTTAACAGGAATAATCTGCTGTCTGATTGCAATTCTGAATATCGGGATCGGAACGCTGTTTCCGTATATGACACTGAAAACGAATGATGTTTGCTCTGTTTTGCGGGCAAATTCAGAATAAAACAAGCGGTGTGTACCATCAATCATCAAAACAAGTATGAAAGAAATGAGGGTAATCCTATGATCCGTCTGCAAGGAATATCAAAAGTCTACAACAGAGGCAAGAATAATTCGTTTCAGGCATTGTCCGGTATCACAGCGGAGGTCAAAGACGGTGAAATGATCGCAGTCATCGGAAAATCCGGTGCAGGGAAATCGACGTTGCTGCATATCCTCGCGTGCATTGACAGCTATGATTCGGGTGAATATCTGCTCGACGGCATTCTCATCAAAAAGCTGTCAGAGCGAAAACTGGCACAGATCCGCAATGAAAAAATCGGGATGGTCATGCAGGATTTTGCGCTTGTTGAGGATTTCACAGCACTGGAAAATGTCATGCTGCCGCTGGATTTTGCCGCAAAGAAAAAGTCAAACCGCAAACAGCTTGCCCTGAACGCACTTCAATCGGTCGGAATGGCGGATTACGCGAAAAAGCCGGTCAATCAGATGTCCGGCGGACAAAAACAGCGCGTCGCAATCGCAAGAGCGATTGTCAATGAGCCGTCGGTGATTCTCGCGGACGAGCCGACCGGCGCGCTTGACAGCAAAACCGCCGCGGAGATCATGGAGGTGCTCAAAGCACTCAACCGAACCGGCACAACGATCATCATTGTCACACATGACAAGAGCATCGCGCAGCAGTGCGGCAGAATCATTGAAATTGCAGACGGCTCTTTGGTTTCTGATTCGTAATCATCAGACGAAGATTTCAGGGTTTGAACTCTGATGTTCAATCCCTGAAGTCTTCGTCAGTACGCCCTTGTCCATCTCACAGACCGTATCACAGAGCACGGCAATTTCTTCCGCGGAATGTGACGCGATGAGAATACTGTCGATCTCGCTTTAATGAAGCGCTGTTTAATACCGCAATCAAGTTAATAATCATGAAAACAGCCCGCGCTAACATGAATTTTGTTGGCACGGGCTTTCGATATATTCGCTTGTCTTGTTGTGATTTGGGCAACTTTTGGTCAACTATTTGGGTGAAAACCACATTGAAAATGAATATGCTGCTTTGCCTATCCAATCTGATTTTGACGATACAGCGTGCTTTTCAGCTAGCGCTGTCCTGCCGCGATAAGCCGCTCTCATAATACCATATATTCATATAAAAAGTCAATCATTCGCAGCTTTGAGATGAAAAAGCCGTTCTGCATGAGGCGCTGACAAATATACCGTTTTCTCATTCGGACAGGTTACTCCTGCCGCAATCCAGCGGCGGTTTCGCTGCCGTAGATTTGCCGTACGGCGGACAGGCTGCCGGTCACGGTGACGGCTGCGGAAAGCGCAAGCAGTCTCATCACGGTTTTCAGACAGTCACCCGTCAGAACCGGCAGATGCACAGGAATCCGTACAATCAGGATGATGCCCGCAAACAGTCCAAATCCATACAGGCAGGCTCTTGCGCAGCGCGTCAGATGATTCTGGCAGATTGCAAGCAGCTTCTCTCTCCGGCGAAGCCCGACCGCTGTCAGCAGAAAATCGCTTTTTGCGTTCATGTTTCGGATGGTGCGGTCAGAAACCATATAGGAGCAGAGAATCATGCCGACGAGCAGCCATGCCAGTATCAGAAACGGTATGCGGTATTTTGCCGCAGTTTCACGCTGTTGACCGGCAAGATCGGTATAATTCCGGAAGGCATATGTCCCGTGACGGCATTCGCGGTAAATATCAAGCAGCACAGCCTCTGCGGAAGCATCGCAGCGGTCAGCAAAAACAGTATCATAGTTGAGTTCACGGTCGGCGGAAAGCATGAGCTGATCGGATACAAACAGACACCCAGCATTTCCGGCAGAACGCAGCAGAAAGCGGTTCAGCTGGCTGTCATCCTCCGCGCGAATCGCATATACCGCAGAAATCCGAACAGTTTTTGAAGTCAGTCGGGGTCTGTACCCCGACTCTTGCAGCCGCGCATTGTCATACTCGAATATGTATAGTTCGACCGTGTCACCGAGGTGAAAATCCGCGTGGTCGCCCTGAAATACAACCGCTTCTTCTCCGTTTTGATAAGCGGAGAAATTCAGTGAGCCGCTGACCGGGTCTGCCTCTTTGAGCTGTTCTGCGGAAATGCCGAAGATATTGTATGTGAGCAGATTATCGGCGGCAGTCAGTCCCGCATTTGCGAAAACTGCATCGGCATCAAGCTGCATTTCGTTCAGTTCCCGCCGGAATGAATGGCTCTCATGAAGCTGATGCAGCGCGGCGTTCGGCATCGCATCATTCCAGTGCAGAAATGCCGTCGCATATTGCCCTGTGACGGCAAACGTGACCTTTGCGCTGCCGTCGGCGCTGATCTGTTCGATCTGCTCTGACGTCAGACCGTAATCGCGTACCGGTTCCAGATTCAGATATTCGGGATATGCGCCGCCGCCGATCGGGAGAAATGCAAAATCTGCCGGAATTGCCCCGGATTCCTGTTTCAGTTCATGAAAAACATCCTCGGCATAGACATCCGAGAAATATGCCGCAGAGAAAAACACGCAGGCGGTCATTGTCAGCATCACGGTCTGAAAACGCATCTGCCGGTTTCTTGCGCGCCCGACTGTCCGGCGATACAGCGCGGAAAAGCTGCTGTATTCACGCGGTTTTCTGCGCTTTTGCTGGATTTGCACGGTGATTTCCGGCTTTTTCAGAAAACGGCTGATATGCAGCGCAAAAATCGCCAGCAAAATGACAAACACAGCCGCCGCAGCAATCAAGGAATCCGCCGCCGAAAACTGATAATTGATGCGGATGCCGCTGCGCCGCAATAGCCACACCGCAAGCCCCGAAAACACCCATCCGCCGGCAATTCCTGCTGCGATGCTGCACAAAGAAAGCATCACTGCGATTGACAGAAACACACGGAATAATCCCGCGCGATTCATGCCGATGCAGCGCAGAAGCTGTGTCGTACGGAAATGATTGCAGTAAAATGCTTCGGTCACGCTCCTGCACCCGAAATACAGCAGCACAGCGAGCAGCAGGCGCATCATCCATGCGGCGTAAGTGTATCGGTCTGTCCGTTCGTGCTCTGCGCTGTCGCCGTTTAAGAGAAACCAGTTCTGATAATAGTCGCCGCCGAACCAGTTTTCCGGTGTATAGATTTTTTGGCGGAAATACCGCTCGCCGTATACTGCGCAGAGTGTGCCGGATTCGCCGCCGCAGGTCAGCGCAGTCGGCAGAAATGCCTCCGGAATCGCCGAAAACGCGCTGTCCCATTGTTCGTTGTAATCATGCAGAATGCCGCAGAGAATGAAGCTGCGTTCGGTTACTTTGCCCGCTGTATCCTGCACCGGCAGCGTGAGCGTTTCGCCGACGAAAACAAGCCGGTCGAGCCGGATATAATCCCGGTACATCAGCGCGATTTCATCCGGTGTCTGCGGCAGTCTGCCCTCTTTGCACGATACGCCGAGCATCTCTGCGGCTTTTTCATCCATTTCTCCGAGGACGACCGCGCTGCCGTAGGTTGCGGAGGAAATCGTTCCCTGCATCCGCAGCAAACCGCCGTCCTCCTGCGCAAGAATCTCCGGATCGACTGCTTCTGCGCGGGCATTCACAATGATGCCGGAAAAATGCCCGAATTTGTCAAGGCGCATCTCCTGCTCGGTATAGAGCAGACAGCCCTGTACGATCTGCACGAGCACAAAGGCGCCGCAGTATATGCCGATGGACAGAATCATCAGCAGATACTGCATCCTGTGCTTTGTCATCAGGCGGTGTGTCAGCCTGAAACAGTCCCGCCGCTTCATATCTGCACCTCGCCGTCATGGATGCGGAGAATCCGCTGCATCTGCGCACCGACTGCGGCATCATGCGTCACGGTCAGCAGCGTCATCTGAAAGCGGTCGGCAAGCCCGGTCAGCAGCGTCATGACCTCGCTGCCCGTCTGACTGTCAAGATTGCCGGTCGGTTCATCGCAGAGCAGAAGTGCCGGCCGGTTGATGACCGCCCGCGCAATCGCGGCGCGCTGCTGCTGCCCGCCGGAGAGCTCTGCCGGATAGTGATGCAGCCGGGATTCCAGCCCCAGCGCGTGCGTGATTTCACTGAAAAACTCACGGCTGACGCTGCCGTTCAGCAGCAGGGCGGGCAGACAGATATTCTCCTGCAAGGTCAGCTCCGGAATCAGGTTGTAGCTCTGAAAAACGTACCCGATATGCCGCAGGCGGAAATCTGCGCGCTTTGCAGGTTCAAGACTTGTGAGCTGTTCACCGCAGACTGTGACGGTTCCGGCGGTCGGCAGATCGAGACCGGAAAGCAGGTGCAGCAGTGTGGATTTTCCCGCGCCGCTTCTGCCCATGACGGCAATCTGTTCACCGGCCTGCACTGTCAGCGAGCAGTCTTTAAGCGCATATACCGTGCTGTCCCCGACTTGGTATTGCTTGGTGACATTTTGCAGTGTAATGATCGGTTCTGACATTTTGTGCCTCCTTTGCAGAAATGCAGGTTTCTGTGTCTTTATCATAGCACAAAAAAGCAGTCCGCACCGCGAACGGGTACGGACTGCATCAAAACCGGTACGAACTGCATCAGAGATAGAGCATTGCAGTCGCGGTGAACAGGGCATCCTCACAGGAAAATTTCAGGCTGCCGTGGTATTTTTTCAGCGCGTTCTCAACGCTGCTGAGCCCGATGCCGTGCGCAGGGTCATCCGGCTGCTTCCGGACTGGTTTTCCGTCTGCAAATTCAGGCGATTCTGCACAGGAATTCTGCACGGAAAGGAACAGAATATTCTTGTCATACCGCAGAGAAATGCGAAGGATTTTCTCCGGCGCGCCGCGCAGCGCTGTGATCGCGTTATCTGCCAGATTGCCAAGAATCACGGCCAGATCAAACGGTTCGATTGGCAGAGCACTCGGAACAGAAGCATCAACCGTAATCTCCGCACCGAGCCGTTCCGCTGCCGCACATTTATAGTTCAGCAGGCTGTCAATGTCGCGGTTTCCGGTGCGGGAATACTCATGCACATTGGTCAGGGCAGCCTCCGAAGTCTGTATATAGCTTTGCAGCTCCGAAAGCCGGTTCTGTTCGAGCAGCAGGCACATCTGCTGCAAGTGATTCTTCATATCGTGCCGCAGAAAGCGGATTTTCTCCTGCGAATCCGCAAGAATATCGAGCTGATTGCGGTAGGCTTTTGCCTGAACCGCGGTCAATGCCTGTTCACGCTGCTCTTTCTGCTTCTCCATTACAGAGAAAAACAGATACAGCATCATCTCACCTGTCAGCAGGAGTATGACCGTATCACAGCTTGCTTCACAATATGCACAGAGTGCAATCAGCAGGATATCTGCGGCGAGATCAGCTCCGAGCAGAATTGCTGCACGCTTTTGATTCCGTTTCAGCCGGTGCGCAAACAGTTCGCATTGCAGCGCCGTGACGAAAAAGAGCAGCACGCTGACGATGAAAGAGCCGTTTCGCAGCAGCGAAACTGAAAACTCCGGCGGCAAGGATTCACACAGACGCCAGACAGTATAAACTGACAACGAAACGCCGATATTTCGCAGAAAACTGCGCGAATACAGAAACGAAAGCGCGGTCAGACCAAGCAGCACGGCAATATGATCGGAAAACCGATCGGAGATTTTTTCATCATATATCAGAAAAACAAGATCTGTCGTAATCAGGCACACCAGATAGGCTGCAAGCTCATAAACCGGGCGGGTCTGTTTTTTTGGAAAGCAGATGCTGAAATACCTATAAAATGCGAAAAGTCGGAGCGTATTCATCAGCAGAAAAACAAAACCCGGCTCGCCGAAACGAATCACGGTATCCGCCTCCCTTCAAGCATTCTGATATGCGCGGCTGCAAGCAGGCGCTCGCTGACGCTCTGCCGAAGCGAACGGCTGATGCCGAGGCGTTCGCCGTTTGTGAGGGTCACTTCCTCATAGGAAAATGCCGCGATTTGCTGCGGGTTGACCGCATAGCAGCGGTGAATTCGCAGAAATCTGCTGCCCTGCGGCGATTGCAGGACGGTTTCGAGCTTTTCGTAGACCTCAATGTATTCGTGGACGGCCGCAACAATCAGTTTTTTTCGGTTGCTCTGGAAATACAGAATGTCCGACGCGGGCACACGCAGATGCTTTCGATCGTGCGTAAATACGAAAAATTCCGCATTTGCAGCGTAAACGCGAACATATTCCTGTAAAGCAGCAAACAGGCGCTCCTTTGAGACCGGCTTGACAAGGAAGTCAAACGGTCTGTTGTGAAAGAGTTCCATCGCGTAGGATTCCTTTGCGGAGATATAGAGAATCTGCGACTGTTCCTTTTGTTCTGTTCGGCGCAGGCGTTCTCCCGCCTCGATGCCGTTCATGCCGCCGAGCTCAATATCCAGCAAAATCAGGTCAAAACCGCTGCCGCAGTGCGCGAAGAAATCCTCGCTGCTGAAAAACACCTCTGTTTCAATCTCAATACCGGAAGCAGCGGCATATTCTGCGATGCACTGTTCGGCAAATGCGCAGAATACCGCATCGTCGTCTACGATCGCAGTCCGTATCATTCCGATCACCTCTTGTCAGAATCTTAACATATCATGCGGTAATTGTCAAGTGCGGTTCATGAACAACGACTGGGTCTTTGCAGATGCTTCATCCGTTTGTAAGTATGTTGAGGAAATGAAAGATGCCACACGCCGTTTAGGGATTGTCCTGAACGGCGTGTGGTTCCTTCTATATCATATCAGCGTACAAGAATAATGGGGTAAGCGAACATGTTACAGTTTTTTATCGGTTGATACCTGTAAACATTTCGTGCAGCGACATACCCGTCACTTCCCGCAGCAGCGTCAGCTGTGTGAAATCAAAGCCGACATACACACCGTGCTGCTTGGCTTTTTTGCCTGTATAGAGATAATCAATCTGATCCGAAATAAATTCTTTCAGGCGAAGAGCATCATGGTCAAAACCTCTTTGTTTCAAATAGTACAGGACAATTCGGGAAAGCTGAATCTGAATGATTCGGAAATGCTCTGTATCAGCATTTTTATCTAAGATATTAAGGATCTCAATCAAGACTTCATTTTCTTGTGAGTTATTCTCTGAACGACTATCCAGCGGCATAAAAGAAACAATGGTTTCATCATTCAAATACCGCTCCGAGCAGCGAACAAATTGACAGATGCGTTGCTGAAGATCTTGCGGAACATAGGAACCATTCCTGCCTGTCAAGGCACGCATCGCGTGCGTTCTCATTCGCAAAATGCCGTTTCTCCTGTAGCGTGCGTCTTCATGCGCCAGTACTTCTAGTTCAGGATTTTCAGCAGATCTCCGCTGAACTTTGGCGACTTGCTCTGATGATTGTGTGCCGTATTGCAGCGGAAACCGATCTTTCCAGTCTTGATATTCTTCTTCGGTGATCTCGCCGGCGATCAATTTTTCATATTGTGATTGCCAGGCTGTAATGCCGGTTGTAAGATCCGGAGAATCAGATACAAATGCAATCTTATCATCATCCGAGTTTGGCTTAATCCCAAAGATTTGCTCTAGCTGAAACAATACCTGCATTGCATCGGCAACAGATTCAATATGTCTTGGGCGAAGTGTGGTCGTAGGAACATCTAAAGCATCAGAAATTGAAGCTAGCGACTCCTCTGACACGGAACGAATGCCGTTCTCATAATGCAGCAAAGCAGATTTTTTGAGACCTCCCTGCTTTGCCAATGCATCTGCTGACATTTTTCTGGTTAATCGAATTCTTCGGATTGCGCGCCCGACCTCATTTTCAGAATTTTCCACTTTTTCCATGAAATTATATCTATTTTCCATGAATGTTACCTCTCGCCAAATAAATTTCTTGACTTTTTACAAAATATAGCTTATAATGCATTTGGGTACAGATTTGTACCCGATTTAGAATTTTTGTGAAAGGAAGGATAATGTATGAATGCAACCGGCAATTTAAATCTTGCCAATCCGAATGCGAACGCCTGTGCGTGTCTTCGCGTCACCGATGTAATGCAGGTGCTGGGAATCAGTCAAGCATCCGCATATAATCTGGTGAAAAAGGCTGCCGAAACGCAACAGCCATTTCGAGTGATTGTTGCGCTGGGTACATATCTTGTGCTGAAAGACAGCTTTTACGAATACTTGTATGGAAAGAAGGGAGCTTAACCATGGCATCCATTCATCCCAAAAAGCTCAAGCAAGGACAAAAGCCCAAAATCGTCCAGTATTATCGTGACAAAAATGGTAAACGAAAACAGAAGTGGCACACCTGCGAGAATCTGGCTGAGGCATTGTTACTTCTGCCTGAAGTAGAAAAGGCTGAAAAAGAAGGACGAATTTATCAAAAGCCCCGATATGATATGGTCAACACACTACACTACTCCGCTAGGGCAGATCAGCACGCAATGACAGTTCAAGAATTGGTGGAGACATTCATTGAACGTCATTGTGCAGAAGGCAAATGGGAAGCCGGAACACTCAGTTCATCGCGTGGAACAATCAAAAACTACATCTATCCTTATATTGGAAATGAACCAATCAAGCCGATTACAACTTATTATATCCAGCAATACTATGATGATTTGCTCACAAAAGACAGTGTCAAGAAAAAGAAAGGTAAGACTGTCAAGGTATCGCCGAGAACCGTCAAAGAAGAAGACAAGATTTTAAGCCAGGCGTTTGATTTTGCCGTGCGCAGCGGTTTGCGGGATACAAATCCAACGAATGGAGTTTCTATTCCGCCCCAGCCGAAATATCATCGGGTACAGTGGACAATCGAAGAGGTAAAGGAAGCTTTGGAGAACTGTGATGACCCGGAATTATGCCTGATGATCAGTCTTATGATTAGCGGTCCTATGAGAACGGGGGAAATGCTGGCATTAACATGGCCGGAAATCATCTTCTCGGATGATGACTCTGTTTGCCAGATGGATATACATCATGAGCTGAAACGGTTGAGAAAAGATTCTGTTGCGCAGACCAAAACACCGATTTACTATGTATTTCCGGATATGAAGAAGACATCAACAACATCGTTATATCTGAAAGGGCTTAAAACCGAGGATAGCAAGCGGATTGATTATCTTCCGCCGACTGTTCATAAGATGCTGCGGAAGCAGTATGAGACCTATCTTGAATGGAAAAAGAAATATGAGGGTGTCTTTCCTGACTACGGCTTGGTCTTTCACCAGCTGAATGGGAGACCAATCTCGGACAAACTGCTTTCCAAACGCTTTCGTCAATATATCAAGTTCTGCTCATTGAAAGATGTCGAGTTTTACAGTTTGCGGCATTCGGGGGCTACCTCACAGATGACGGTTTCCGGCAACAACATCAAAGCGGTTCAGGCTAACCTTGGCCATTCATCACCTGATATGCTCATGTCGATTTATGCAGCGCCAGTTGATGAGCAGCGGCGTGATATTGCATTGAGACTCGAAGAGGTTCTTTTTTCAGGAATCAATCCAGATGATATGAACGAAAATGAAGGAAAATCTGAATAATAATAGAAATAACACGAAACCATATAAATCATGGAATCCTATGGGTGATTAGAAGCATATTAGATAACACATAGTCTTTTACCTTACAGTCTTCCGTAATTATAATTATGTTGCTCTCTTTGAGAAAACCGTCGTTTCTACCCAACTATAAATCGCTCAATTGCAAAAACTCCGGCAAGGATTGCGCAAAAAGCACGCAATCTCGCCGGAATTGACGCCCCAAACCGGAGTCGAACCGATGGCCTAACGCTTAGGAGGCGTTCGCTCTATCCATCTGAGCTATTGGGGCATATGAAAAACTATAAAAATATGAAACTGATTATCGCGTGCTGGAGGAAATGCTTAGGAGGCGAACCCTCTATCCTACTGAGGTACCGGGGCATATTCATATTTGACTCGGAAAAGGCGGCTCTTCGCTTTATGGGTTAGGAGGCGTTCGCTCTATCCATCTGAGCTATTGGGGCTTATGACAAAAAGAAACCGAAGATTGCATGAAACAGGATTCGCTTAGGATGCACCCGCTCTATCCTACTGAGCTATTAGGGCAGAAGCTGCACCCCACACACCGGGGTGCAGCATTATTATACCACATTTTTCCTGCGCGGTCAAGTCCCTGCGCGAATTGCCGGTTCATCCGCCGAAAACGCCCGCAGCGTTTCGCGCAGATTGCTCTGCTCCGCCTGCGGAAGCCCGAGCAGCGCGTCCAGATGGTAGAACGCCGCACCGCTGAGATCATCCGAGGCGAGCAGCTGGGCGGTCTGACGCGCCAGCACCGAAGCGTCATTCTGCCACTCAGCATGTCCGCTCCCGGCGTACAGATCAGCCTGTCCCGCCTTATACGCTGCCAGACCCGGAATCAGCTCGACTGCACTGTCCCGCGGAAATGCCCGCCACTGCTCCAGCAGCTCTGTAAACGGGCAATGCTCGTTCTGATACCCGAAATAGATCTGCGGCAGCATCACATCGCAGAAGCCCGGCTCCTTCAGCCATCGCAGAACATCCGCACAGAGCTCCTTGCGGTTGACCTCCGGCTTGCCCTGCGGGCTGACCGAAAACACCGCATCATCGACGGTTTCATGCACGGCACGATACATGCTCTGCACAGTGCGCGATATATTCTCCACGCGCCATTCGTGCAGCGACTGCGCCCCGCTCTGCTGAAACACTGCCGCGTCAAAGCGCTCGTCGAGGGTCGGATAGAAATAGTCGTCGATGTGCACCCCTGCCGGACGATACCGTTCCGCAAGCTCACGCACTGCCCCCGCGAGAAAATCGCGCACGGCAGGCTGCCCCGGATTCAGATAATACCGTCCGTCCCACAAGGACAGGTTTGCCGCCTTGGTCTGCGGCGCGCGATACCACGCAGCAAGGCGCTGATCGCCGGTGAGGTTGTCCAGCCGGTCGGGGGTCTGGAGCCGCAGCGGGTTGATCCATGCGTGCAGTGCAATGCCGAAGCGCGGGCAGACATCCGAGAAAATGCGCATGAGATCGAGCCCGTTTGCCTCGGGAACCGGCGGATAATAGGCGGACGGATAAAACGCCTCGCCGAATGCGCACACATGCAGAAAGATATCGGAAATACCGTAGGTGCTTGCTTTTTCGAGATAATCGCTCACGGCTGTGCGGCAGATATCCTCATCGCCGCTGCTGCACAGCTCCGTCACGGTGAAATAGGGAATCCAAGCGCAGAGGTGCGCGCCCTTGCCGTTCTGCTCCAGACGGAGCTGCGAGAGGGTTTGTCCGCGCGGGAGAACGGGCTCCGTCTGCCGGAAGGTGCAGGCAGAGAGCAGAAGGAACATCAGAAAAATAGCGGCGAGCTTACGTTGCATGACAGAGACCTCCGATTGCAGGATACCTCTATCATACCACACCCCACCCGCGAAAAACGTCAAAGCCCGGAGCCCGGACCCGGAGCCCGGGCTGGTGTTTTGGCTTCGCGGGCCTTTTTGCACCTTCGCCCAAGATGCGCACTGCACGGCGCTGTTCGCGCCTTCTTCGGGGTCAATTCTCCCAGTCCGAAGCCCCCGCGGGCGACTCGGAGCCAGGGCAGGCGTTTTGGCTTCGCGAGCCGTTTGGCATCATCTACCAGTGCGCGTAATGTCACGGTGCGGACTCCGCGCCGCCGCATCTTCTTGGGGATATACGCCCAATGCGATTTCTCAGTATGCCGTGTTGGAGAAAAAGGGAGGGGCAGGAAGGAGGAAAAGAAGAAAGAATAAATGCGGTATCCGCTTCGCAGATGGATTTTGAATGAGCTTCGCCCAAACCCAGATTGCGCCCGTCATTTCAGCAGCTTATCCCGGATTACGGAACAACTGCTCACTTCTCACTCCTCACTTCTCATTTCTCATTTCTTTCTTCTCATTCCGTCAGGGAGATCCGGTTCACCAGAATCTGCAGCCCCTCGAGGTAGCCCTCAAAGCCCTTGCCCTTGACGGTCGCGATGCACGCCTCCCGGATATACGAGATATGCCGGAATTCCTCGCGGGTATCGGGGTCGGTGATGTGCACCTCGACGCAGGGCAGCCCGACCGCCTTGACCGCGTCCAGCAGCGCAACGCTCGTGTGCGTATACGCCCCCGGGTTGATCAGGATGCCGTCGGCGCTGCCGTATGCACCCTGAATTTTGTCGACCAGATCGCCCTCGTGATTCGACTGGAAGCATTCGACCCTGACGTTGAGACGGATCGCCTCCGCTTTGATCATTCCGATCAGATCGTCATAGGTCCGTGTGCCGTACTTCTCCGGCTCACGGATTCCCAGCATGTTCAAATTCGGACCATTCAGCACAAGTATACGCATAAAAATCCCTCCAAATCATTTCCGCAGCCGCCTCGGGCGTGCGGTCGTTTTCGATCTGACAGTCGGCGAGCGCGCGATAAAGCGGCATGCGCTTGGCTGCCATTTCGTTCAGGTCTGCGCCGACCGACAGCGGACGCCCCTCGCGGCTGAGCTGCTCCACGGGTCGGCAAATCTGGTAAATCCTGCCGTTGGAACGCAGGGGGGCGGCATTCTCCGGGCGCGTGACGATGCCGCCGCCGGTCACGAGGATCACGCCGCGGTTCGCGCTCTGTGCCCTGCAGACCTCCGTTTCGACCGCGCGGAAGCCCGCCTCGCCCGATTCCGCAAAGATCGCCGGGATCGGCTTGCCCGCCTGCCGCTCGATCTCCGCGTCGAGGTCGATGACCGTTCTGCCGGTCAGGCTGCCGAGCGCCTGCCCGATCACAGTTTTGCCCGAGCCCGGCATCCCGATCAGCACGATGTTTTCCGCGTCACGCTGCATCTGCGCGCCGATCTCGGCAATTTTGCCGTCGTCGATCGGGTCGCCGAAGAAATGCTCCGCCGCCTGCTTTGCCTGCGCGACCAGCATGGTCAGACCGCCCGCGCAGGGGATACCGAGCTGCTTTGCCTGCAGGAGCAGCGCCGTGCGCGCGGGGTTGTAGATCACCTCGGCGACGCCGCGGAGCGCGGGGAACTGCGTCAGGTCGACGAGGGAGACGCCGGCTTTTGGGTACATGCCGACCGGTGTGGCATTGACGATCAGCGTCGTCGAAGCGAAGAACCGCGGCAGATCGGCATAGCTGTACTGCGTGCCGCTCAGGTCGAGCACATCGAGCGACGCGCAGCCGTCGAGCCTTGCGACCGCCTGAATGGTCTGCGATACGCCGCCGTTGCCGAGCACGAGGACATGTGCGCCGTCAAAGGAGAGCCCGCCCGCGCGCATCATGCAGCGGAGCCCGTAGGCGTCGGTGTTGTAGCCGCGCCATGTGCCGTCCGGCTGCCGCACGAGCGTATTCACGCTGCCGATCGCCTCTGCGAGCGGGTCGAGCGAGGCGCAGAGCGGAATCACGTCGATCTTGTAGGGGATCGTGACGTTGAGGGCTTTCAGGCGCGGATCGGCGAGGAAAACGGGCAGCTCATCGGGCTCGAGCTCATAGAGCGAGTACTGCGGGTTGCCCAGTGCCGCGTGAATCTGCGGCGAAATGCTGTGTCCGAGCTTTCTGCCGATCAGCCCGAACGGGGTTTGATAGGGAGTCATGGTTGTTGCACCGCCTTTCCGGGGTCACGCAGATTTCGGAAACGTGCCCCTGTGAAATATCAGGATCGCAGACCGTTCAGCGCTACTTTCTGTATACCTGTTTGAATACATCCGTATTGAGCTGACAGGAAAGCTGATTGCCCTTGTCGTCAAATGTCACATGCAGCATGACCGCGTAGTAGGAATAGACGGTCGCCTCGCGCATGATGCCGTTGGGGTACCAGTGAATATGACGGCGGTATTCACCGTGGCTGTCAATGCAGTAGGTCTCCCTGATCAGCCCGTGCGGATAATAAAAATCCTGCCTGCCGCACTGTTTTCCGTAAGAGTAACACAGGATCCTGTCGCCGTTTTTTTCGTCCCGGAACAGGACATCGCCGTTCACGCTGCGCCACTCCTTGCCGGTGCTGTCCAGATGCTGAAGAACACCGTCCTCAAACCGGAAGTCTTTTTCGTCAAAGGTTTTATGCCAGTGATGGCTGCTCTCCCGCGCCTTGCCGAGCGACTCCTCTGTATAGTGCGGATTCACGGCAATGCGCACGGGGTATCCGTCGGGGTCAAGCTCGATCCCCGAGTAAAAATCATCGGCAGTCGGCGCCTTCAATGTGATCTGCCGGAATTCGCCGTTTTCGTGAAATGTGAATGCAAAGGGTGAATCTGCCGCATCCGGCTTGTATGCCGCCGCGATCTCGCAGCCGACCGACTGCGAGATCATCCTGCCGGTCTCGTCATAAAATCTGCTGCGGCAGTACTTCCGCTGGTCTCTTCTGTGCCATACGCGGACGGATTCCAGCGCGCCGTTTTCGTGCCATTCGTACATGTAGCGCTCCGTGTCATCCCACCGCTCATAGGAAGACAGCGCACCGCTCCGATATAAATAAACATTATCGAGCGGATAGCCGTTCTTCATCTGTGCGTAACGCTCGATCCGGTCGGGGTCATCCTCGAAAAACCAGATCATCAGTCCGTTGAACGGCTTGTTGCTTTCCTTGTCGTAGATCTGCTGATAGTGATAGATTCCGTTTTTGTCGTAGCCGAATGACTCTTCAAGCCGATCCGATTCACTGTCAATGCCGCGCGCTATGAGATCATCCGCATTATCAAGCAGCAGTATTTCCCTGATTTCTTCCGGTGTCAGCATTTTTCACCTCCCCTTTCTCATTTATCCGATGACCTCGGTGTAGTTGCCGAGGAGAATGAACGAATCGCAGGAGCGCTCCATTTCGCAGAGCAGCCCGAGCACGCCCTCCTGATGGATGTTGCACTCGAGGTCCATGAGGAAGCGATAGGCGAAATTCGTGCCGGGGATCGGGATGCTCTCCAGCTTGCACATGTTGATGCCCAGCGCCGAAATCTTCGCGATCATCTGATAGAGCGCGCCGGGGGAGTTGTTGCACGAGACCAGAAGGCTCATGCGCTCGGCGCCGGCATAGCACGCAGCGCCCTTCGTGATGCACAGAAAGCGCGTGTCGTTGTTGTCCGAATTCTGGATATCGTCATTAAGAACGGTCAGCCCGTAGAGCGTCGCGCAGCTCTCGCCCGCGATCGCCGCGACCGTCGGGTCATGCGCCGAAGCCGCGCGCTGTGCCGCGTGTGCCGTGCTGACACAGGGAACAATGTCCGCGCCGGTCAGCTTCGCGAGGAATTTGCTGCACTGCCCCGCCGCCTGCTCATGCGTATAGATCGTGCGTATCTGCTTGATATCCGCGTGCTTCTCGCCGAGCAGCACATGCCGGATCAGAAGCCTTGCCGACCGCACGACCGTGATATCGGGCTCTCTGAGCAGATCGTAGACCTGCCGCACGGAGCCGTTGCTCGAATTCTCGATCGGGAGGATGCCGAACTGACAGAGCCCCGCCTTCACCGCCTGCACGACCGCCGGAAAGCCGTCCATGAACACGAGATCGCCGCGCGTGAAGAGCCGCTCTGCCGCAGCGCCCGCGTGGCAGCCCTCGATGCCGGATACGGCAATGCGCCCCTCCTTCGGGAACACTGCCTTTTCGCCCGCGCACATCGCTGCAACACGCGCCGCAACGGTCGTCGCGGGGATGAGCCTTGCCGCCTGCCGCGCCCGCGAGAGCTCCAGAATCGTGCGGAAGAGCTGGTGGGCAGCCCCGCCGAACTCGGTGCCCGCATTTTCGCGCACCCGCATGAGAATGGCGCGCTCGCGCACCGGGTCATAGACCGGGCGGGAGGTGTCCCGCTGCTTGAGATCGGCGACAACGTCGATCAGCTCCATGCGACGCACAAACAGCGACAGCAGCGACGCATCAATTTCGTCGAGCTGGCTGCGAATCTCTGATAATTCCATAGTAAGCTCCTTTTTCAGGTTATTTCACTTCAAAGCGGACGGTCTCCGTATCACCCTTTCGCCGCAGCACAAAATCCGTGACAAATACGCGGTCCTGCAAAATACAGACCGTGCACGCCGGGGCGGCGAGCGCTTTTTCCGGGAGCCGGTGCCCCGCGGGCACGTCACATTCCTGCGCTGCGCCGCGGTGCCAGAACCGCACATGCAGCACCGTGCGGTTCGGCGAGCCGGACATGCTGCGCCAGCCGACGTGCACGCGGGAATACGAGACGATCTCGCCGCGGACCGCCTCGCCCTCCGTCAGCAGCCGTCTGACACGCCGTATGCGGCAGGTCATGCTGATGCCGCCGAGCAGAAACGGAACCGAAAAGCAGACGGGGAACAGGAAATTGTCACGCAGATCGCGCCATTCGCGCCCGCGCTCCGCAGAGAAGCAGAGCAGCGCAGCCGTCAGCGCGAAGATCGCGGCACCGATCACATACGCACCGATCTCAGCAGCGCGGCACCGTGAAATGCTGAAGGCATAGCCGCCAAGCGGATTCGGTACCACAGTGTAGTTTGATGATCGGTTCATGGCTCTGAACGAAAACAATATTGTCGTATTTTTACTGCGGATTTCCGATCAGCAGCGTGTCGAGCGCGACGAGCGCGGCAACCGCCTCCACGACCGGCACGGCACGCACGACGATGCACGGATCATGCCGACCGTGAATCTCGAGCTGCGTTTCCGTGCGTGCCGAGAGCGACACGGACTGCTGCGGCTGCGCGATCGAGGGCGTCGGCTTCAGCCCGACCGTGAACACGACCGGCATCCCGTTCGTGATGCCGCCCTGAATGCCGCCGCTGTGATTGGAAACCGTCATAATTACGCCGTTTTTATCGACCGTCAGCGGGTCGTTCGCCGCGGAGCCGCGGAGCGTACAGAGCGTGAATCCGCCGCCGAATTCCAGCCCCTTGACCGCCGGAATCCCGAAGACCGCACGCGCGATCCGATTCTCAATGCCGTCAAACATCGGGTCGCCGAGCCCTGCCGGGAGCCCCGTGATCATGCACTCGATCCGCCCGCCGACGGAGTCGGAATCCGCGGCGGCATTCATGATCTCGCGCTGCATCTGTTCGCCCGCTTCGGCGTCGATCACGGGGACCGCACGCGCCGCAATATTGTCAAAAAACCACGGCTCGACGAGCATCGGAAAGCGGTCGTCCTGCACATTTGCGACCGAGAGAATGTGTGCGCCGACATGCACGCCGCGCCGCGCGAGAATCTGCTTTGCGATGCCGCCCGCCGCGCAGAGGGGCGCTGTCAGCCGACCGGAAAAATGCCCGCCGCCGCGCATATCCGCCTGCCCCAGCCACTTCACATGCGCGGCATAATCCGCGTGCGAGGGGCGCGGCGTGTCCGCAAGATTGTTATAATCAGAGGAGCGCGTGTTGGTGTTCGCAATGCGGATGCAGAGCGGAAAGCCGTTCGTTCTGCCGTCCGTCACGCCCGAAACGAATTCAGGAATATCCGGCTCCCTGCGCGCGGTCGTGCCGGCTCTTCCGCCCTGACGCCGCTGCATAAAGCGCGCCAGTGCGTCGGTATCGACCGCCTCCCCGGCGGGCAGACCGTCGATCAGCGCGCCGATGCCGTTCCCGTGCGATTCGCCGTAAACCGAGACGCGCAGTCTCTCTCCGAATGAGGATGCCATTCAAATTCACTCCGATCATGTGAGCAATATTGTCTTATTTACGGAATCAGCTCGACCCGCCCGCCGAGCGCGCGGAAATCCGCGAAGAAGCCGGGGTACGACTTGTTGACCGCCTCTGCGCCGAGGATGCGGACGGGCTCGGCACACGCCGTTGCGGCGACCGCAGCCGCCATGACCAGCCGGTGATCGTTCATGCTGTCGACCGTTCCGCCGCGAAGCTGTCCGCCGTGAACGGACAGTCCGTCGGGGTGTTCCTCCGCCGCGCCGCCGAGATCGCGCAGGAGCTGCGCCGTCGCCGCGAGCCGGTCGGACTCTTTGAGCCGCAGACGCTCTGCCTTGACAAATTCCGAGCTGCCGTCCGCAAATGCTGCCTTCACCGCGAGGATCGGCAGCAGATCGGGGATGCGCTCCATCTCCGCGACAAGTGGGCGGTTCTGCGCCGCTTTCACCGTAAATGCGTTGTTTTCGTTTGATAGCTCTGCGCCGGTATCGCGCAGGATATCCCAGATCGCGCGGTCGCCCTGTGTCGAATCTGCGGCGAGCCCGGTGACGGTCACCGGGCTTTCGCTGTCTGCGCGAAGCGTCGGCGCGGCGAGCCAGAATGCCGCGTTCGACCAGTCGCCGTCGACCGTCAGATCGTTCGGCATGTGCAGCCTTCCCGGATGCACGGTATATTTCAGCAAACCGCTTTCATTCGCAGATACGTCGATTTTCGCGCCGAATAGCCGGAGCGTGTCAAGTGTCATGTCGACATAAGCCGCCGATTGCAGCGGCGTTGTGAGCCGTATTTCGCCCGGCTCGCCGCAGTTGGCGAGCGCCATGAGCAGCCCGCTCAGAAACTGTGAGCTGATGTTGCCCTCGATCGAATAGCTGCCGCCCGTGAGCGTTCCGGCGGCACGGAGCGGGAGCCTGTCCTGCGAAAACTGTACACCGTGCGCGGACATCGCCTCTACGAGCGTCCCGATCGGGCGCGCCGGGAGCCGCCCTGCGCCCGTGACCGAAATATCGCCGCAGACGGTCATCGCGACGGGCAGCAGAAAGCGCAGCGTCGAGCCGCTTTCGCCGCAGTCGAGGCCGGCGTGCGGCTGCCGCGTGACCGGCGTGACCCGCAGCCCCTGCAGCGTCTCCGTGAAACCTGCGCCGAGGGCACTGAGGCAGCGGACCGTCGCCGCAATATCGTCACAAAACGGGGCGAAGATCGGGAGCACGCCGCCGTTTTCGGAGAGTGCCGCACAGATCAGCTTGCGGTGTGCGTCCGACTTGGACGGGATCGCCCGGACTGTGCCCGAGAGCGCGCCGGGAGAGCAGACCGCGATCATGACTGCCCCTCCAGTCCGTCTGAAAACAGCGCTTCGAGGTCTGCGAGCGGCATTTTCTGCATCACGCATTCGCCGATCCGGACGGGCAGAATCACTGTGATGCCGGTGCCTGCCGCCTTCTTGTCGAGTGCGGCGATCTGAGCCATCTGTGCCGCGGTATACGGGCATTCCGTCGGGAGCTGCGCCCGCCTGAGCGTATAGATAATCCGCGCAGCTGCGTCACTTCCGAGCATGCCGCGCTTTTGCGCAGCCCGCGTGACGATCGCCGTGCCGATCGCGACGGCATGCCCGTGCGAAACGGAAAAATCGCTGAGAATCTCGATCGCGTGCGCCGCGGTGTGCCCGAGATTGAGCAGCTTTCGGACACCCTTTTCGGTCGGGTCCTCCGCGACGATCTTCGCCTTATAGGCGACCGCGCGCGCGATGATCTCCTCATAGCTTTGCGCCGGATCGCCCGATTCGTAGATCGCAAAGAGCGCCCCGTCGCCGAGAATGCCGGTCTTGATCGCCTCCGCGGCGCCGTCCGCGAGGGTGTGCGGCGTCAGCGTGTTCAGCGTGCCGGTATCGCAATATACGCCGATCGGCTGGTGGAACAGCCCCGCGAGATTCTTGCCGTGCACGAGGTTGACCGCGGTCTTGCCGCCGACGGACGCATCGACCGCCGCGAGCAGCGTGGTCGGGAGCTGCACGAAGCGGATGCCCCGCAGATAGCAGCCCGCCGCAAAGCCGGTCAGGTCGCCGATGACCCCGCCGCCGAGCGCGGCCGCGAGATCGGAGCGGGTCAGGTGCGCCTCGCACATCGCCTCGAGCAGCTCGCCGAGCACCGGGATGGATTTGGAATTCTCCCCCGCCGGCACGACGTGCGGATGCACCGAAAAGCCCGCAGATGCGAGCGAATCGCGCACGGTATCGAGATAGAGCGGCGCGACGTTTTCGTCTGTGACGAGCATGACGCGGCAGGGCTTTGCAATCTCCGCGAGCCGCGTGCCGATGCTTTGCAGGAGCCCCGCGCCCGTCAGGATCGGGTAGGTCTCGCCCGCGGGCGTTGTCAGGATATGCTCATTCATCGTCGGTATTTCCTCCGTTGGGCACAATTTCTGCCGTGTTTGCGATCTGCGCAAGGAGCTGCATGTCCCCGGAATACAGAACCGCACGGCAGCAGCGGTTCAGGTCGTTTTTGTCATAGAGCCAGAGGTCCAGCGCGTATTCCGCCGGGACCGACTCCTCGTTTTCCAGCAGAAGGACAAATCCCTTCGCTGTCTCATGTTCAAACCGGTAAATGTCCTCGGTGCGGTAGATATCATCGCTGAGAGATTTGCGCTTCCACGCATTTTCCTTCGCGCCGACCGCCGTGATATACAGCGACCGTGCGCGCTGGACCGCCGGGCTGAGGTTTTGCCGGGGCTCGTCGAACTGCTCCTCCGTCAGATTGAGGATAAAATCCCAGAGCTCGTATTCATTCTCGGGCTTGCTTGCGCTGAACGCCCAGATGCCCTCCTCCAGATAGACCGGCTTCACCCTCTGCTTGTAGGAGTCGGCGGGTTTTGTGAATTTCACATACACGCGCGCCGTCTGCGTCAGCCCTTTGTCCGCATCGGTATACAGCAGACCCTTCGCATCGGTTTTCTCATAGCTCAGATCACCCGGCAGATACAGCCGCAGACCGCTGCTGCTCTCGCACGCCGTCGGTGCATCCGGCAGACCGGCATCTGCGAACGGGTAGGGGCTGACCGTCTGATCGCGGTGGCTGTTCCGGATGCGGGCGACCCATTTCTCCGGCAGAATGACCGATGCGAAAAAGAGCATTCCGACAAGAAGGACCGGCAGCACGAACACGATCCCGAGCACGATCAGAAGCGTGCGCGTTTCTTTTTTCATAACAGATCAGTTTCCGCCCGCCGACGCCTTTGCGATTCTGCCCTCTCTGAGGCATGCGCGGAGTGCTTCTGCATCGTTGTTTTCGAGCGCGGTGAGATACGGCTTGAGGTTGTCGATGAGGATGCGCAGTTCATCTGCGAGGTATTCGCGGTTGTCGAGCATCAGCTCCGTCCACATGTTTTCGTCGAGCCTTGCGACGCGCGTCAGGTCGCGGAAGGATCCCGCCGAAAAGCCGCGCCGCTTCTGCGCGGTCGGCGACTTGACATACGCGCCCGAGACGATATGCGCGAGCTGCGAGGTATACGCGATGATGCGGTCGTGCTCGTCGGGGTCGGAGAAGGTCAGATGCGCAAAGCCGATATCGGTGAAGTAATCCTTCAGCAGCTCCAGCATTTTCACATCGGTATTCGCGTCGGGCGTCAGAATCATCGACGCGCCGTCAAACAGCGATTCCTGCGCATTGACAAAGCCGCCGACCTCTCTGCCCGCCATCGGGTGCCCGCCGATATACTGAAAGCCGTTTGCCTGTGCGAGCGCCGCCATTTCGCCGACGACCGCCCGCTTGACGCCGCAGATATCAACGACCGTGCATTTGCCCTGCCCGAGCAGTGCCGCGTGATCGGCTGTCCATTTCAGTGTCGCGCCGGGGCGCAGCGCGACGAGCACGAGGTCACATTCGGTGAGCAGCTCGTCCGTCAGTGCTTTATCCATCGCGCCGGTCATGCGCGCGAACATCATGACCTCCTGATCGAGGTCAAAGCCGTAGACCGTGTGCAGGGTTCTCGCCTTGGTCGCTTTGGCGTAGGAGCCGCCGATCAGACCCAGACCGATGATTGCAATATTCATTTGTCATGCCCTCTCTTTGATTATAAGGTAGGAGGGAGCAGGGAGGAGGGAGGAGGTCGAGTTAGAAGTGAGTAGTGAGAAGTGAGGAGTGGCTCCATCACCTTCACTTCTGCCGCTGAATGAGAATAATACTGGGAGCCATTACGCCATAAGAAGGCGCGCCAGCGCCGTGTGTCAAGCAAAACTGGGAGGCTCCGCGTAAAGGTCTCCGGAGGGAAATGCCCGCGGGGGCTCCCCGCCTACTCCTCACTCCTCACTCCTCACTCCTAACTGCAGACCTGACCTCCTACTTCCTGCCTCCTCACTCTGCAAGAAAGCTGTGCAGCGCCTTCGCCTTTGCCGCCACCGTGTCAAACGCATCGGGGTCGAGCGACTGCGGACCGTCCATGACGGCGTGCTCGGGGTCGGAATGCACCTCAATGCTCAGACCGTCCGCACCGGCAGCGACCGCAGCGGGCGCGATCTCCGAGACCAGCCACGACCGTCCCGCGGCGTGCGAGGGGTCGACCAGAATCGGCAGATGGGTCAGCCGGCGGAGCATCGGCACGGCTGCCAGATCGAGCATGTGGCGGTTCGTGTGCTCGTAGCTGCGGATGCCGCCCTCGCACAAAATCACATTGTGGTTGCCCGCCGCCATGATGTACTCCGCGGACATCAGCCATTCCTCATAGGAGGCGCAGTGCCCGCGCATCAGCATGACCGGCTTCTCCTGTTTGCCCAGCACGTTCAGCAGCGCGAAATTCTGCATATTGCGCGCGCCGACCTGAATCAGGTCGACCTCCGCAAAGAGCGGGAGCTGTGCCGAATCAGTGATCTCCGCGGCGATCGGCAGACCGGTCTCCGCACGGGCGGTCTTCAGAAGCGCGATGCCCTCCTCGCCGAGCCCCTGATAGGCATAGGGCGAGGTGCGCGGCTTGAAGGCACCGCCCCGCAGGATCGCCGCGCCGGCAGCCTTCACGCGCTTTGCGATGCCGACGATCTGCTCCTCGCTCTCGACCGTGCAGGGTCCTGCGATCAGCGTGAGCGAACCGCCGCCGATCTTCTGCGCGCCGATCTCAATGACCGTGGGCGCGGGGTGGAATTTGACATTTGCGTGCTTATAGGGCTCCTGCACGCGCTTGACATCCTCGACGATGCCGAGCGCGGAGATCAGGTCGGGGTCGATCGCGGCGGTATCGCCGACCAGCCCGAGAATGGTGTGGGTCGTACCGACGGACTTGTTGACCTCGATGTGCTTTTCCTCGAGCCATGCGATGAGGCTCTCAAGCTGTGCGGGATTGGGATTCTGCTTCAGAATGACGATCATGATAATTCCTCCAAAAAGAGCGCCCACAGCCCCGTGATGACTGCAAGCGCTCTGCGTCAGATGTTCAGACAGCGGGTGTACCCGTGCCGTTTATCCTGCATGCTTCGCACCAGCCATACCAAAGGCGACCTTGCCGAACGAGCAGACAAAGCCGTAAAATCGATATGCATAATCATAATCGGCGAGATGCAGCGGCAGCATACAGACACACTCCTTTCCGGTTTTCGGTTATATTATACCACAAAGGCGGCAAAAATGCAAGGGGCAATATTGCACAATGCTTTGAAGCGTTAAAGCGCAAAAGCTGGCAAAATATGAGAAATGCGGAGGGGGAGGGGAATGCGGAATTCGGAATGCGGAATGGCGCGGAGCCCGCGCGGGCATTTCCCTCCTCCCTGCTCCCTCCTCCCCCCCGCGCCGCCGAAACTTTTTCGCCGCACTCCATTGCGTTTTTTTCCGAATTATGCTATAATAGAAAAAATCCCCGGCAGGAGGTGATGAGATGCCGCTGGATATGACCCCCTATACCGGCTCGGAGCCCTTTATCTTCGTCAGCTATTCGCACCGCGACGCCGACCGCGTTTTGCCCGCCGTCCGCCGCCTGATCGCAGCGGGCTTCCGCATCTGGTATGACGACGCCATCGAGCTCGGGCGCGAATGGGATAACGATATCGCGCTCCATGTCCGCGACTGCTCCGTGTTTATCCCCTTCCTCACCGAAAACTATATGGCATCGGTCAACTGCAAAAACGAGCTCCGCTATGCACTCAGCAAAAGCTGCAAGTGCCTGGCGGTCTACCTCGAGGAGGTCTCCTTTGAAAACGACCCCGGCATTGAAATGTATATCAATGTCAACCAGAATATCATGGCGCAGCACCTGAGCGAGGAGGCGTTCTTCCTCCGCCTCGCAAAGGTGCCGCTCCTGCAGACCTGCCGGAAAAAGCCGCAGCCCGTCCCCGCCCAGCCGCAGCCCGCTCCGGAACAGCAGGTCAGCCGGATGCTGGATCAGACAGCTTCCGAAGTCAGCGGGCAGGGAAACAGGCATCTGCAGCAGCAGACCGCGCAGTATACGCCGCCTGAACAGCAGCAGTTTACACAGCAGCAGACCCGTCAGCCGCAGCAATTCGGACAGCCGCAGCAATTCGCGCAGCCGCAGCAGACCCGTCAGCCGTTCAATCAGCAGACGGCACAGGCAGCACAGCCCGCACAGTACGGACAGCCCTATGCACAGCCGCAGGCAGGCTATCCGCAGCCGAACGCGCAGACCGCGCCGAATGCTGCGAAGGCTTCCCGGCAAGGCGGCTCCGTGCCGGATGCCGGCGGACTGGTCTGGCTGCTCAATGTGCTCGGGCTGCTGTATTCTATCCTCCTCACGATCGGCGTGCGTTCCTCGCTCAAGACTGACGATCACTACGGACTGACCGTCGCCATCGCCATATTCCATTCGATCCCTGCGCTGATCGGCGTACTGATGATCCGGGTCTCCGAATCCAGACATCCCGTGCCGCGCACGCACAATGATGCGGGACTGCTCTGGCGGTACGCTGTCACGGGGTTCAATACCCTGTTCCCGCTCCTGCTGATCGGTCATGGGTCGACCTACACATGGCAGACCGTCTCGAATCTGGTGATCGCCCCGGTCGTCTGGCTGCTGATCCGCAAGGGCTCGATGCTCGGGCAGCTTGCCGGCAGACACATGATCCTGACGCTGTCCGCGTTTTTCTGGTTCCTTGTGACGGCGGTCGTTTCGGTCAGCGTGAGTATGCCGGGATGGTACCGCGTCGGTGAGACGCTGCAGACGCTCGCGGTCTGCATATTCAGTGTCTCGGTGATGATCTCCGGGATCGGGCTCCTGAAGCGCAGGGAATACGGCGGCAGCTCGAAAAAGGCGATCACCGCGCGGGTCGTCGCGCTCGGTCTTCTGGCGGCGCTGACGGCGCTCTGCCTCATCGGAGATATCGCGCTGCTCCGGGGCTGAACCGCTTTCATCGCAAACAGACGCGCGCATTGCTGCCCGCGTCTGTTTTTTGTCCGGATTGCTCAAAAAATATCGGAAACGCTCTTGACATTCCGGTGAATCTATGCTATAATAAACACACTGCCGCAGACCCCGCACATCCGGTGCCGGGCACTGCTGCGGAATCTTTGATTCTAAAGGAGAAAACGTAAAATGGCTGATGCACAGGAGATGAAGCGCGCACAGGACACATTTGCAATGCTGTGCCGGATGCTGGACGGACAGAACTGGAAGTATGACAAGGACGATGCGGAGCTGAAGATTGAATGCGGTGCGGTCGGCGAGGATCTCCCGATGCCTGTTACGATCAAGGTTCGCCCCGACAGACAGATCGTTCTGCTGCTCTCGTATCTGCCGATCGAGGTGCCGGATGACAAGCGCCTTGAGGTCGCGGCTGCGATCAGCATTGTCAACTACCGCCTGATCAACGGCTGCTTTGAGTTCAATATTTCAAACGGCCGCCTCTATTTCCGCATGACCAATTCCTTTATGGACAGCACGCTGAGCGAGGAGACCTTCCGTTATATGCTCTTTGTCTCGCTGCAGACGATCGATGACTATAACGACAAGCTCGAGGCACTGGTGAACGGCAAGATCGACGTCAGTGCGTTCATGAAATAACAGATCGGAGGAAATCACAATGGCAGATAACAAGCAAATTCTCGCACAGCAGGTCTACGGCAAGATCATCAGCGCGCTGGACGCAAGAAGCTGGCATTATACCCGCGAGGACGACAAGATGATCGTCCGCTTTGAGGTTCGCGGCGACGACCTCCCGATGAGCATGGTCATGGCAGTCGATTCCGACCGTCAGCTGATCCGTCTGCTCTCCCCGCTGCCCTTCCGCATGAGTGAGGACAAGCGCATGGAGGGTGCGATCGCGACCTGCGTGGCGAGCTTCGGTCTCGCAGACGGCAGCTTCGATTACGACATCACCGACGGCATGATCGGCTTCCGCCTGACCTATGCCTTCCACGACAGCGTGATCGGTGAGAACCTGCTCCAGTACATGATCAGCTGGTCGCTGGCAGTCATTGACAAGTACAATGACAAGTTCCTCGCGATCGACAAGGGCTTCCTGAGCCTGCAGGATTTCATCAATTCGGACAACTGATCGGGTGCCCTGCATAACCGACATGACGGAAACACCGCACAGCGCCTCTGTGCGGTGTTTTATTTCTCCGGAACAGGAAAGGAAAAGCTGCAACATGACGTATATAGAGTTTTTTGATCAGACTGTGATCGAGAATGTCTGCGCGAGCCTGACCGCCGTGCCCGAGCGCGTCATTCTCATCGGCGACAAGCGCAGGCTCCTGCAGGCGCATGCCGAGCGCTATGCGGAGATATTCGAGGCACGCGGCTATCATGTGGAATTCGAGTGCAGACTGGTCAACAAGAACGACGTGCGCTCGATCGTCGCCGTGCTGACCGAGATCGTGACACGCGAGAAGGAGTGCGCCATCGACCTGACCGGCGGCGACGAGCTCTATCTGCTCGCGACCGGCATCGTGTTCGAGCGCTTCCCGCAGTATCACATCCAGATGCACCGCTTCAACATCCGCAACAACACAATCATCGACGTCGATCAGGACGGTAAGACGATCTTTGAGGGGCATCTGCCCGCACTGACCGTCGAGGAGAATATCCGGCTCTACGGCGGCGAGGTCATCTACGACGACGTGCGCCCCGACGGCACGCACCGCTACGAAACCTCGTGGCTGTTCTTCCACACGGTCGACGTGCTCTGGCACATCGCCGCGGAATACGGGCACAAGTGGAATACGCTGCTCATGATGATCGCCAATGCCGAGCCGATCGGGCAGACCGACGACCCGCTGAAGCTCTCGGTGCCGATGGCGCAGTTCGCGGAGTATCTCAAGGCGCGCAAGCTGCACTATTTCCACGCGCCCTATCTGCTGCGCGAGCTCTACATGCAGGGCATGCTGACCTTCTATCAGGCGGACGACACGGTCTTCACGGTGCAGTTCCGCGACAGCTTCGTGAAGCGCTGTCTCACGAAGGCGGGGCTCATCCTCGAGCTGAAGATATACGCCGCGGCACTGCGCACCAAGGAGCCCGACGGCGCACCGGTCTACAACGACGCACAGACCGGCGTGTTCATCGACTGGGTGAGCCGCCAGACCGACGCCGCCGAGACCGAAAACGAGATCGACGTCATCATGATGAAGGGCATGGTCCCGGTCTTTGTCTCGTGCAAGAACGGCTATCTCGACCGCGAGGAACTCTATAAGTTCAACACCGTCGCGGAGCGCTTCGGCGGCAAATACGCGCGCAAGATTCTGGTCGCGCCGATTCTTGCGGGCGAGAGCCCCGGCACGCAGAGCCTGCGGCAGCGCGCGGCGGAAATGGGCATCCAGATCGTCGACGATGTGTGGACGCTCGACGATGCCGCACTCGAGCGGCGGGTCCGCAGCTTCTGGAATCAGAATCTGTAACCGGAAATCCGGTTGACAAAGCCGCCATTCATCATGTATAATAAGAGTATCGCTCCGGCAGGGAAGCCGGAAGAATAAAAATCAGTCAGGAGTCAAGAATTATGGCAGAAGTGAAAAACAGCCTGATGCTGCAGACGCTGCTGGATCAGGCGAAGACCTACGGCAGCGAAAAGCAGTCGTCTCTGACGGCAGAGCGCGTGCTGCTCGCGGCACTTGACGTGCTCGCCGGCAAGGTCAGGGGCGACCGCAACGCCCTCTCCGGCTTTGCCGATTACCTCAGCGAAAAGCATATCAGCCCGGAGAAGCTGAGCGCGGCACTGCGCGCGGTGATCGAATCGGGAAAGCAGGGTCTGCTCGACAGCATGTATCTCTCCAAAAAGCTCATCGAGGCGCGCAATCAGGCGAGCCGGCAGGGCAAGGCTGAGCTCGACGCGCAGACGCTGATTGACATTATCCTCACCACGCCCTCCGAATCGGTCGGCAATGCGCTGAAGGAATCCGTGGTCGAGCAGAGCAGCAGCGGCTCAGGCAAATCCGCCGGCGATCTCGCGGACATGCTCAGTCAGGCAAGCGGTCTGATGGCGGCAATCTCCGGCAAAAAGCCCGCGGAGCAGCCTGCCCCCGAACAGCCGGCAGAGCCCCAGCAGCCTGCACAGCCCGAACCGCCCGCACAGCCGGAACAGCCCGCTTCCTCCGGAGACGGCGCACACGACGGCGACGGCAAGCTGACCGCAAGCGGCATTTCCGGGCTGCTCTCGCAGTCCTCCTCGGTGCTGGGCGCACTCGGCGGCGGCGGCAGCAAGCCCGATCCCGGCGTCCCGACCGGACCCAAGCCCGAGACCGCGGCGCCCGAGGAGAAGGAGTCGCTCGGCGATCTGACCGTGCGCACCAAGAAGCTCCGCAATGCGCTGCTCCAGTCCGTGTTCGGGCAGGATCACGCGGTCAATCTCTTTGCGACGGGCTATTTCCAGGGCGAGGTGACCGCCGCGATGGACGAGGGACGCATCCGTCCGCGCGCGACCTTCCTCTTCGCGGGCCCTCCCGGCGTCGGCAAGACGCTGCTGGCGGAAAAGGCAGCCGAGGCGCTGGGTCTGCCCTTCATGCGCTTTGACATGAGCGAATACGCAGACAAGGAGGCGAATCTCGAATTCGCCGGCACCGACAAGGTCTACAAGGGCTCCAAGGAGGGCAATGTCACCGGCTTTGTCGCAAAGCACCCGCACTGCGTGCTGCTCTTCGACGAGATCGAGAAGGCAAATCTGGTCGTCATCCACCTGTTCCTGCAGCTGCTCGACGCGGGCAGACTGCGCGATAACTACACCGACGAGGAGGTCTCCTTCAAGGACGCGATCATCTTCTTCACCACCAATGCCGGCAGAGGCATCTATGAAGAGGACGAGACTGCAAACTATGCCGCGCTCTCCCGCAAGGTCATCCTCCGCTCGCTGGCGACGGACGTCAACCCGGTGACGGGCGGCTCGTTCTTCCCGAGCGCGATCCTCTCGCGCTTCTCTTCGGGCAATGTCGTCATGTTCAACCACATCTCCGCATATAATCTGCTGCGCGTGGCGAAAAAGGAGCTGAGCCGGCAGGCGGAGAACTTCGGGAAGGCAAACGGCATCGCCGTCGAATTTGAGGATGCCGTCTATTCGGCACTGCTCTTCGGCGAGGGCGGAGCTGCCGATGCCCGCGCCGTCCGCGGCAGATCGGAATCCTTCTTCCTCACGGAGCTCTTCGAGCTGACCAGACTGATCTCCTCGGACAAGGTCCCGACGGAGGTCGACCAGCTCAAGAAGGTGCGCGTGACGGTCGAGGTGCCGAAGGACCGCCCCGAAATTCGCGAGCTCTTTGAGCGCGGCGAGGAGAAGACCAAGGTGCTGCTCGTTGCCGATGTGCAGTCCGCAGAGCTCTGCAGACGCAACAGCCCCGAGACCGAATTCCTCTGCGCAGAGACCTTTGAGGCGGCGCAGACCATCGTCAAGGAGAAGCCCGTCGACCTGATCGTCATTGACATCGCGACCGGCATGCGCGGCGGAAATACCCGCCACCTGAACGCCGAGGACATTGACTCCGAGGCAAGAGATTTCTACCGCTATGTGCTCGAGGAGGTCTCCTCCACGCCGATCTATATGCTGGAGACCCGCGACGGGCAGTTCAGCGAGGAGGAGCGCACGAGCTTCCTCAAGCAGGGTGTGCGCGCCGTGCTCAGCCTGAGCAGCAACTTCGGCGGCACGCTCAGCCGCATCACCGACGAGCTCCACCAGCAGGCGGGCATGCTGCGTCTCGCAGGCGCCAACAAGGTGCTGCGTTTCGAGACCGCACAGACCGTCTCCGAGAACGGCGAGGAGGCTGAGATCAAGCTCTTCGACTTCTCGATGCGCACCGCTGTCGATGCCGAGGATCAGGGCAGCATGATCACCAGCGCCTCCCGCCCCGATGTGCGCTTTGACGAGGTCATCGGTGCAGAGGATGCCAAGCGCGAGCTCGAGTATTTTGTCCAGTATCTCAAGAATCCGAGAAAGTATCTCGGCACGGGTGTTGCCGCACCGCGCGGTCTGCTGCTCTACGGTCCTCCCGGCACGGGCAAGACCATGCTCGCCAAGGCGATGGCTGCCGAATCCGGCGTCACCTTCCTCGCGATGGAGGGCAACCAGTTCATGAGCAAGTGGGTCGGCGAGGGTGCCGAGCGCGTGCACGAGGCATTCCGCAAGGCGCGCAAATATGCGCCGGCGATTCTCTTCGTCGACGAGATCGACACGATCGCGAGAAAGCGCACCGGCGCTGACCGCACCAACAGCGAGGAGGGCACGCTGACGGCGTTCCTCTCTGAGATGGACGGCTTCAAGAAGGACCCGTCGAAGCCCGTCTTCGTGCTCGCGGCGACCAACTACGACGCGGACGAGAACAGCGAGCGGGCACTGGACGGCGCCATCCTGCGCCGCTTCGACCGCTGCATCTATATCGACCTGCCCAAGAAGGAGGACCGCGTCCGCTATATCCGCATGAAGATCGAAAAGTCCAAGGCGTTCCAGATCAGCGAGGAGCAGATCCGCAACCTCACCGTGCGCTCGACCGGCATGAGCCTTGCACAGCTCGAGTCCGTCTTTGAGGTCGCACTGCGCAGCGCGATCCGCAAGGGCAGCACGGTCGTCACAGACGAGATTCTCGAAGACGCCTTCGAGACCTTCAACAGCGGCGACGAGAAGAAGTGGAGCGAAAAGCTGCTCGAGCGCACCGCGCGTCACGAGGCAGGCCACACCTTCCTCTACTGGGAGTACGGCGATACGCCCTCCTATGTCACGGTCGTCGCACGCGGCAACCACGGCGGCTACATGCAGCACGACGACAAGGAGGACACCCCGCTCTATACGCGCGAGGACCTGCTGGCACGCATCCGCACGTCACTCGGCGGCAGAGCCTGCGAGCTGATCTATTACGGCGAGGAGGGCGGCATTTCGACCGGACCGAGCGGCGACCTGCAGCAGGCGACCCGCACCGCGAAGATGATGCTCGGCTACTACGGCATGAGCGATGAATTCGGTCTGTCCGTCTACGACCGCGAGGAGATGCAATCCGGCGAGCTCGCTGCGAAGATGAACAATGCAGTCAACCGCATCCTCAGCGAGCAGCTCCTGCAGGCGCAGGCAATCCTCCAAGCCAACCGCGAGGCGGTCGACGCACTGGTCAAGTCACTGCTCGAGCAGGATCACCTCAACGGCGACGAGATCGACGCCATCCTTTCTGCCCATGCAAAGCGGAGGGTGAAGGACGTATGACAGACTCTGAAGTCCTTGTCATTCACATCTTTCTGTATTCCTCGTTGGCAATGAGTCTCATGGCGCTGCTGTTTCCGATATTCCGGATATGGCAGCGCAAACGGGGCTCCCATCTGCATGTTCACGCAGACACGTTGTTGATTGTCTCAGTCTTTGTGCTTCTGGCGACATGGGCAATGCGCTTTGCGGTGGGATATTACCGCATCATGAAGCCTGCCGAGAATGACGAGGTCAAGCTCTCGTGCTTTGAAGAGGTGTTCAACAGCATCGTGCATGCGCTGCAGACCTTCAGCATGGATGAGGATTACACGGAATATCTCACCGACGGCAGAGCCATGATCGCGGCGATCGGCGCATCGGAAAACCGTGTGACACTGTTCGGCGCGTTTACTGCCATTCTCAATACAGCAGCACCGATCCTAGGCGGCGCAGTCGTACTCAATATTCTGCTGAGCTTTCTGCCGCGCGCGAAGCTGTGCTGCCACCGTTTCTTCATTTTTGAGCGGCAGTATTTTTTCAGTGAGCTGAACGAGCGCGCACTCGCGCTGGCAAAGAGCCTCTGCGACAAGACGCAGTATCAGAAGGGCATGGAGAAATATCACCGTCCGCTCATTGTGTTCACCGATGCCTACACCGATAAGGACCAGGAGGAGAGCGCGGAGCTGCTCGAGGAGGCGCGCGCACTCGGCGCGATCTGCCTCAAGGAGGATCTGGTCAATATCATCAAGCGCCCGATCTTCAATTTCAAGCGGGAATATATCCTGATCGACGTCAACGAGCTGAACAATGTCCGCACGCTCGCGGAGCTCTCGGGCGAAAAGCACTGGAAAAAGCTCAAGCGCTCGGTCGTCCGCATTTTCTATCAGGACGATTCGTTCTCCGTGACGGAGCGGCAGATCATCGACGGCGTCTGGGAAAAATACACGAAGGTGAAGAGCGGCAGGCACTGGTCCTTCCGGCTGTCCGACTTTGTGCAGTATTACAATCTCTCCACGCAGGCGCGCTATGAGGTCAGAATCTCCGCGAACAAGCGCGGCATCTATGAGGGCGTCATCGCGGCGGCTGAGGAGCTGGGCGCAAAATCAAAGCTCAAGGAATTCGCGAAGCGCTCGGGCAGCTCCGATGCGGTCATCTCGTCCGCGAAGGTGCTCAGCGAGCTGATCTTCCCCGAGGGGCTGAAGGAGGAGGACTTTGAACGCTTCTCCAAGACGATCGACCGTGAGCGCGCACTGGCGGATATGCCCGCGATCCTGCGCATCCGCAGCTTCCAGCACATCATCTATCAGATGCTGCGCGATCTTCCGCTCTATCGCCCGCTCTTTGCAAAGGCCCCCGAAGAAGACGGCACGCGCACGCTCAATGTCGGCATCATCGGCTTCGGCGGCATCGGCATGGAAATGCTGCTCGCCTCCGCGTGGTTCGGGCAGATGAACGGCGTCAGGCTCGCATTCAATCTCGTCTCGGCGGAGGAGCCCGAGGTGATGATAAAGAAGCTCAACCGGCGCGCACCGGAGCTGCTGCATTCCGCATCCCCCGATGACCCGGTGCTGCAGATCTTCCGGAACGATACAGACCATTACGGCGACCGGTATTTCACCTTCCGCTGCGCCAATGCGGACGTGATGCTCGAGCCGCTGGACCGGATCATGTGCCGTGAATACATCTATCCGAAGCTCTCTGACTGCAAAGGCATCCAGCCCGATCTGCCGCAGCCCGTCGGGAACAGCGACGGGCATTCCCTGCTCGACTGCGACTACTATCTGGTCTCGACCGGCAAGGATGACCGCAATATCGAGATCGCAGAGCAGCTGCGCCGTGCGGTGACGATCCGCCGGATGAATCAGGGAACGGCTGAAGAGAAAAAAGAGACCCCGCTTGTCACCGTCGCCTATGTGGTCTACGACACCGACCTTGCCGAAACGCTGAATTCCCGCCCGTCCGACGGTGTCACCGAGCTGGTGGCGGTCGGCTCGAGCAAGGAAATATACAGCCGGCGGAACATGATGCTGACCGACTCGCGGCAGGCTGCGAGCGAGATGCAGAAGCTCTATAACGCCGTGCAGGATCAGAACGGCAAATCGCCGGAGACACAGGATCAGCGCACCGTCCGCACCAATGTGCGGGCACAGATGCACGAGGAAATGAAAAAGCGCAGCGGCGATATCTATAGCTGGATGTCCAGCACGGCGCGCGGCATGCACCGCAAGTATAAGGCGTTCTCCGTGTGGCAGTTCCTCATGCGGGACCCGCAGAACGCCGAAAGGTGCGAAACGCTCTGCAAATCGCTGCTCTTACCTGGCGAGATGCTCGGCGAACCGCATAAGGATGCGCTGCAGGTCTACATTGACGCGATCAAGGAGGATCCCATGATCGAGGCGGAGCTCACATGGCTGGAGCACCGCCGCTGGAATGCCTATATGCGCGCCTGCGGCTTCCTGCGCAGGATAAAGGGCGACAAGGACCTGATGCTGCGGCTGCACCCGATGATCGTCGAGATCAAGCCTGCCGGCTCAAAGGACAGCCGTCCCGATCTGCTCGATGATATTTCCAAGGACAAGGGCAACGATTACAAGAAATACGACAAGCCGCTGGAATAGCATATTCCGAACAGCGCGTTCTCCCCGAAAGAAAGGAGCAATTCCCTGCATGTATATACCGAAACCCATTGACTTAAGCGGCATTGAGCTGCCCGGGAGCCTGCTCGCCCTGACAGACCGCATCGCGGAAAACGTGCACGATGTCTGGGCGGCAGGGCGCATCGCCGAGGGCTGGACCTACGGCGCAGAACGCAATGACGCGCTGAAGACGAACCCCTGCCTTGTGCCCTACGCAGAGCTGTCGGACAGCGAAAAGGCATACGACCGGAACACCGCGATCGAAACGCTCAAGCTGATTCTCGCGCTTGGCTATGTGATCGAAAAGCCCGGGAGCGGGGAGGCAGAGCTGTGAACAAGGGCGGCGTGCCGGGCATTCTCACCCGGAAATGGTATCTTTATCTGACGGAATTTTTCGCGGGCATGGCGGTCATGGCAGTCGAGCTCGGCGCCAGCAGACTGCTCGCGCCCTATTTCAGCTCGTCGCAGATCGTGTGGACCATCATCATCGGCACGATCATGATCGCGATGGCGCTGGGCAATGTCTTCGGCGGGCGCTGGGCGGACAAAAACCCCGACCCCGCAAGGCTCTACCGCAGAATGCTGATCGCGGCGGTGTGGATCGCGGCGATCCCGCTGCTGGGCAAGCTCGTGATCGCGGGCGTCGCGGCGCTGCTGGTCGTCACGGTCAGCACGAATTTCCTCGTCTGGGCGGCATTTCTGACCTGTATGCTCGTGTTCGTCTTTCCGCTCTTTCTGCTGGGCACGGTCACGCCGTCGCTCGTGAAATACACGGTCGGCAGCCTCGACGACAGCGGAAAAACCGTCGGCACGCTCGGCGCGTTCAATACGGTCGGCAGCATCATCGGCACCTTCGTCCCGACCTTTATCTCGATCCCGGCGGTCGGCACGGCGGTCACGTTCCTGATCTTCTCGGGCGTGCTGCTGGTGCTCGGGCTCGCGTATTTCATCAGCGTGAAGAAATCGCCGGTGCTCTGCATCGTGACGGGCGTGCTCTTTCTGCTCTGCTGCTTCGGCTCGACCCGCCTGAGCTTTGCCTTCTGGGAGCATAACCTCGCCTATGAGGGCGAATCGGTCTACAACTATCTGCAGATGAAGGACGACGAGACCCGCACCGCACTCTCGACGAATGTGCTCTTCGGCGTGCAGTCTGTCTATGTGAAATCGGGCGCGCTGACGGGCATGTATTACGACTACGCGATGGCAGCGCCGCTGATGGCGTGCGAGGCGGACGCGGACAAGGATATCCTCGTGCTCGGCATGGGCACGGGCACCTACGCAAAGCAGTGCATGCGGTATCTCGACGGCGTGACCGCCGAGGGCGTCGAGATCGACGAAAAGATCACGGCGCTCGCGCACGGCTATTTCGATCTGCCGGAGGAGATCCCGGTCACGACCTATGACGGGCGCGCCTTTCTCAATGTCTGCGAAAAGCAGTACGATGTCATCATGGTCGACGCCTATCAGGATATCACGATCCCGTTTCAGATGTCCTCGAAGGAGTTCTTCACGCTGGTCGCGCAGCATCTCAAGGAAAACGGCGTCATGGTCGTCAACATGAACATGCGCTCCGACCGCGAGGACGGCATCAATCAGTGGCTCAGCGACACGATCTCCGAGGTGTTCTGCGACGTCTACACGGTCGATGTGCCCGGCGCGACGAACCGCGAGCTCTTCGCGACAAACGACTATCTGGCGCTGACGCGGCTCAGTGATAATATCGAGGGCATGGAGGAGAACAGCGAGCTGCGGCAGATGCTCGAGGCGCTGACCGCGGAGCTCTACCGTTATTTGCCGGGCGACCGCGTGCTGACCGACGACCGCGCACCGGTCGAGCTGCTGGGCATGCGCGCGATCGACGATATCATTTCCGACGAGCTCAGCTACTACAAGGAAGCCTTCCGGCGCGAGGGCATCGCGGGGCTGCTGAAATGAGCCTCGGAATCAACAACAGCCGCCGGTGAACGGTCTGCGGATTTATGAAAAACGACGAAATCTCTGAAAAATACCGCGCTTTCCCTTGACAATCACGGGAAAACGCGGTATGATATTGTCAGGCAGTTAGCTATTGCTAATATAAGAAAGCCTATGCAAACCGAAGCCGGAAAGGAGGCACTGCAATGGAGCCGGACAACGCGCACACGAACAGCCTGCACCGAACACTGCAGACGGTCTGCTCCGGCGCAGTCCTCGCCGGGCTGGAGGCTCGCTCCGGACCCGCTGTCTTCCCGGAGCCCGCACCGGTCACGCTGCTGCTCTGCACACAGGGCAGATATGAGCATCTCAACAGCCGCGGCGGCTGGTATATCGTCCCGGGCGATCTGCTGCTCCTGCGCGGCGAGCCGCACACGCTCCCGCCGGAATTCCACACGGGGCATTTTTCCGGCACGGCACTGGAGCTGCGAACGGCGCATCTGAAGGCGGCGCCGCAGTCACCGGTCAGCCGCCTGCTGACGGGCAGAGACCCGGTGCTCCGCATCTGTGCCGACACCGATGCTCTGCGCAGCACGCTCTCCTCCGCGGAGGGCGCGAAGGAAGCCGTTCACTGGCTCTGCGCGCCGCAGCCTGACGGTGCGCTGCAGCCGGTTCCGGGCGTCGCGCTCTCTCAGGTGCGCATTGCGAAGGACGCCCTTGCGATGCTCTGGGCGAACTGCAGCCGGCATATCCCGATCGGGACGCTCGCGGAGACGCTGCATGTCTCGACCACGCACCTGAAAAACAGCTTCCGCGCCGTTTACGGCACGCCGCTGTATTCCTATGTCCGCACGCAGAAAATGCTCGCCGCTGCCGCACAGCTGCGCAGCTCGGGGCACACCGTGCTGGAAATCGCCGGTGAATTCGGCTATGACAACGGCAGCAAATTTGCGCGTGCCTTCCGCACGGTCATGGGCGTGACGCCGCGGGAATTCCGCAGCAGGGACCGCGCAGAGATCGTGAGCGTGAACGGCGACCGGCTCGCGGTGCCGCCGCCGGTGCATTTCTGACGCCGCACACATCATCAAAAAGACCCCCGGAGCAGTTCCGTCTGCCCCGGGGGTCTCTGCTTGCCGATATCGTTTGCGGGGACAGTGTCCCTTAAGCGGGGCATGGGGCAGCGCCCTATTATCAACCCGTCGGAGACACCTCATCAAGCAGCGGCGTCGGTCGTCTGTGTTTCGCCCCTGACCTCCGCCTTTGCCGCGTTGAGTTGGTCGATCAGCGTATGATCGGTGAATACGGCGGTGCTGCGGTCATAGACCCCGCTGGTTGCCGTATCCCAGAGCACCGGGCACATGCCGCGCTCGAGCGCCGCCTTGCAGACTGACGTCAGATAGAGATGCACGACCTCCTCGGTGCGCCCCACTCTTGTCGCGCCGTATTCGCCGATGATGACCGGAATGCCCTTGTCCGCAAAGGTCGTCTTGACCAGATCCATGTTGTTGCGCAGCAGCGCCTGATCGGTCGGGCTGCCCCAGTTGGTCTGCATCTTGCCCCAGTTGGCGTCCTCCTCGAGAATGCAGAAGGTCGCGGGCGTGTAGTAGTGCACCGAAACGGCGCAGCGGTTCTCCGGGTCGTTCGGCATTTTGAATTCGGCATCGCAGGTCAGCTCGATATCGGTCGCATAGCCAGCGATCAGCAGATGCCGCTTTGCGTTGTTTCCGCCGCTGCCGCGCACGGTGTCAACGAATTTCTGGTTGATCTCGTTGAGCAGCGCGTATGCCTCCGACTTGCCGTTGCTGTTGCCGCCGTAGCGGTTCCACAGCGCATCCCAGCAGCCCTCCTCGTTGAGCGATTCAAACATCAGGTGATAGTCCTCATCCTTGAAGCCCTCGCTGATCTGCTCCCAGATGCGCGTGTATTTCGTCATGCAGTCGTTCTTCTTGTCAGCGTCGGCAAAATCTGTCCACCAGCCGCCGTCGTAGTGGATGTTGAGAATGACATAGAGCTTTGCCTCGAGCGCCCACCCGACGACCTCCTTCACGCGCGCCATGTAGTCGGGGTGGATCGTATAGTTTTCCTGCATCATGTTCGACCAAGCGACCGGCACGCGCAGCACACCGAAGCCCGCGTCCGCATAGCCCCGGATCGCCGCCTGCGTGATCACCGGGCTGCCCCATGCGACCTCGTAGTTTTTGACCTCCTTCGAGCTGATCCAGCTGCTGCAGGATTCAAAGGTATTGCCCAGATTGATACCGATGCCCATTTCCTGCACGACCTCGGCGGTCGTTTTGTCACCGGCACCGACCTCGCCGCCCTTTTTGTCTGCACATGCTGTCGCGCCCGCGGCACAGAGCACGGCGCTCATCGCCGCCGCGAGCAGTCTTTTCAGTGTTCTCATGTTCTTCCTCCCGGATTACCCCAGATTTGCTGACGGGGTATTGTATTTTTCGACAGTCCCGATCTCACCGGGCGCAAAGCTGTCCGTCCGGAACGGCGCGAGCGGCAGTCCGTTCATGCCGAAGACCGTGACCTCCGTATAGTTTGTCCACGCATAGCGCGCATAGCACGGCGCAGGGACCGTCCTTGCCGTCAGCGTGATGCGGTTCGGCTGCAGCACGGCATCCGCGGGACAGAATACGCCGTCCGCGCCCGCGAGTTCAAAGCCGGTCGGCTCGCCGCGGAGCTGAAAGCCCTCTGCCGCGTGCTCGGTCAGCACGGTGACGGCATTGCCGCAGACATAGCTCTGCACCGCGATCGGTGCGCACGCCTGCTCGGGTGTGTACAGCCCGTAGACCTCGCACATCGCCTGCAAAAACAGCCTGTGCCCGACCTGCGCCTTGTCGGTCGGGTGAATGTTGTCGAGCTCGCCGCAGTCGGGAATGACCGCAAGCCCGGTGTTGCGCAGGCGGCGGCAGACCCGCTGCTGTGCCTCGCGGATATAGCACCAGTGCTTTTTGTCCGGCTCGTGCAGATAGCGGAACATCGGCAGCTGCACATTGAGGAACGGCAGCTCTGCCTCGCCCCAGTCGCGCCGCCAGCAGGCGATCAGCGCCTCAAGCAGCGTTTCATAGGTCTCAGGGCGGTGGTCGTCCGATTCGCCCTGATAGAACAGAAAGCCGCGGAGCGTATACGGGCAGACGCGCTGCAGCAGCGTCTCATAGCAGCCGCAGGGGCGCGTTTCGTTCTTCGGTCCCATCGGTCCGGGATAGCGCGATTCGCCGAGCAGCTGCTGTGCCTGTTCCCATGTCGTCTCCGGGTGCGCCTCCATCAGCTTGCTGTATTCGCAGTACCAGCGGTCCTGATAGGCTGCGTATTCGTCAAAATCGCGGATATGCTCCTCAAGAGTCTTGCCCGCCATAGCGCGGTCATAGTCCTCGATGTAGGGTCTGATCGCGGCGTTCTGCTCGAGCACATCGCGCGAGACCCACGCCGAAGCGGAGGTGCCGCCCCAGTTGCAGCCGATCAGACCGACCGTGACGCCGAGCTTTTTTTGCAGCTCCAGCGCAAACCGGAGCCCGACCGCCGACCACGCGCCGGCGCTTTCCGGCGAGGCGGTGCTCCAGCAGGTGTTTCGCTCGACCGCGTCGAACCCCGCGTCGATGATGCGCTGCTTGGGGGTGTAGTAATACCGGACGCCGCAGTCGGGCGTGAGCGAATCAAGCAGTGCCGCGCCGTTTTTCTCGTTGCGGATCTCAAATTCCATGTTGCTCTGACCGCCGCAGAGCCAGACCTCTCCGATCGCGATATCGGAGAAGGTGATGACGACCGCGCCGCTCTGCACGGTCATGGTGAGCCCGTCTGCTGCGGGCATCGGCGGGAGCGTGACACGCCATTTTCCGCCGGAAACGGTGCCCGACGCGCTGTGCCCGCCGAGCGTGACGGTCACGCGCGTGCCGTCTTTGCCGTCGCCCCAGACTGCGACCGGCTTTTCTCTTTGCAGTACCATGTGATCGCTGAAGATCGCTGCTGCTCTCATAATGTACGATTCACCTCTTGAAAATGAGAAATGCGGAGGGAGAAGGTCGAAGTGAGAAGTGAGGAGTGAGAAGTGAGGAGTTGTTCCGTGACCCTGATTTCTGCCGCAAAACTAGGAGCACACAAGGGGCTTTCGCGAAGCGTGCGAAAGCCCCGTTCCAAATCATCCGCGCAAGCGGATACCGCTATTATTCTTTATTCTTTCCCCGGAGCCGCTGCCTCTGCGCCGCTGCCGAGGTCGGCGAGGGCACGAAGCGAACGGATCATGCCGCGCTCTGCCTGCGTCGACATGCGCAGACCGGTCTTGCACCAGATCGCGAAATGCTCGCAGTTGTTGCGGTGCAGCGAATAGGGCTCGGCAGCCCCGTCGCCGAAGCGGTCCGTGCCGACATGCGCCCGCGCCCGCTCCACGGTCTCCTGCGGGGAATAGAGATGATACTGCGCGGGGGTGTCGAGCGCCTGTGCGACGTTGACCTCCCAGTAGGCGCCGACATTCGGGCGGATGCTGTCAAGAAACGTGCGGATGATCTGCGAGCGCTCGAGCTGAATGCCGCGCAGCACGCGCACCTTCGGCGAAAACGCGACCTTGCCCGGCGTGCCGTACTGCTCCGGGAAGACCAGATAAAAGCAGTGCTTTGAGCCGCCGATGAACTCGGAGAAGGTCGTGCGCTGAATGATGCACCTGCCCTCCCTGTTGCGCGGCGAAAACTCGATGACCTCGTCGTCGGAAACATAGACCCCGTAGTGGTCGTAGGCGCCGCGCTCCACGCCGATGACGTCGCCCATTGCAGGCACGCGGAATGCCTTCTGCTCTGCGGCGAGCTCTTTGAGCCGCGCGCGCATTTTCTGTTCGCCGCCGTAATCGACGCAGACATTGCGCAGATCGAGAATGCGGCAGTTCCCCGCAAAGATATTCTTCTGCAGGCGGTAGATGCCCGCGGCGTCGACCGTTTCCCAGCAGTAGCGCCCGCCCATCGTCCTGTGGCGGCGGTTCGGAACATGCCTTGCCCCGCGCAGGGAATCCTTCGAGATTGTGCCGGAGCTGAGCCCGCGGAGAATCTCGCGGAGCTCGTCCTCGGAGCCGTGTGCGAGGCGGCGGTTCCCGTCAGCGGTGTCGATGATGCGGCAGTGCTGTGTGCGGTGCAGCCGCTGGAGCTTCAGACCGTTCTGCTCGGCGAGGGTGTCCCAGCGCTTTTCGCCGCCGAGCGTTTTTGCGCGGATATTGAACCGCGTCGGCTGCGGCGGCAGACCCTGCTGCTCACGGCGCTCGAGCGCCTCAAATTTCGCGAGCATATCCGCTTCCGAGCCGAACGCGATCCGGTTGTTGTCGCGGTCGAGGATGCGGCAGTGCGAGCGCTGGATGATATGCTGCTGGAGCCGGTAGCGCCTGCAGTGCTTGATCTCCTCCCACCAGTATTCTCCGCCCATTGTTTTCATATGCGGCTCCTTTCAGTCCTGACGCCGGTCGTCCACCGGCTGACTGCCTTTGTATTCCGTGTTCTCTTCGGCATAGACCTTAAGCACCTTGCCTGTTTCGGTTTCGATGATGAAATAAAAGCTGCTGCCGACCGGGTACTGCTCGGCAATGCGCTCCTCGGCGGCGAGGTTGACGGTGTCGTCGGTATAGGTGATGAGCCAGCCGCCCTGCTCCTCCGAATAGCTGTTGCCTGCGACGGTGCGGAGCACGATCTGCCACTGATCCGCGGGAATGCCGGTGTCGTTGACGATCGCCTGATCGTAGAGCAGACGCTTGCCGGAGCCGTTTTTGACCGTGAGCGTCTCAGTCGGGTCGGTGTGCGCCGCCATATACAGCAGGAACGCGCCCGCCGCAAGACAGCACAGCGCCAGAAAGCCCATCACCAGTGCGGATGCGGTGGACGAATTCTTCTGACCGGCGCGGCGGATGTGGTATTTGTCGCGGTCGCTGACGATGATCGGATAGCTCTCGCCGAGCACCTCGTCGGGATCGCCGAAGCGCCCGTATGCGAGTGCCTCGAGCATTTCGCCGTTGTAATAATAGCGGAACACGGGCGCGGTCTCGACGGTGCTGCGGTGTCCGCGGCTGCGGTTCTCCGAGAGATAGCGCGCATAGCCGATGCACTCGCCCTCGACCTCCTCGCCTTTGCCGTGCCCGTCCGTGAAGGTCGAGACGGCAGCGCGGATCAGAAAGAGCCCGCCCGAGGTAAAGAGCAGCCCGCCCAGCAGGATAAATGCCGCGGCAGAGCCGAGCCGGTCGACCAGCAGCATCGGCACGCAGACCGACAGCCCGATCAGCATAATGAGAAAGCCGGTGACGCGCTGTGAGCCGGGGATCCCCTGCACCACGGTCTCCGCCTCGGCGACCCGCCCGAAGATCATGAGCAGTCCCATTAACGCGATCATGCCGCCGAAAAGTGCGACAGCGATCGCCGGATGCCCGGTCATCGCCGCAATGATGACTGACGCAAAGCACGCGATCACGATGACCGAGCCGATGATCAGCTTTGCGGTGCCGCCGCCGCCCTGCTCGGGGTCGGGGCGGAAGGCATCGCGGAACGACTGCAGCTTCTGCCCGTAGAGATGCCTGCGGACGGTATCGCGTCCGTCGGGCGGCAAAAGCTGCTCCTCGCTGAAATAATAGAGCCGGCTGTCCGGGTCATGGCGCATGGCAGTGCCCTCCGTTATCTGGCAGCATCTGCGTCAAGCAGCGCATCGACGGCGATCTCCAGCCCGGCGACCGCCTGCTCCATGCCGCGCGCGGCTGCACGCAGCGCGACCGTGCGGGCGTCTCTCCGCTCTGTGGACGGCGGCAGCTCGGAGCCCTCCCCGGCGATCTTGTTTTCGAGCTCCTCCTCGGTGGCAGCGGGCTCCTCCGCGGCGACCTCGCCCGGCTCGGTGTCCTCCTCGGGAATCTGCTCGGAGAGCCGGTCAAGGAAATCGTCCAGTCTGGCGCGCATCCGCCCGAGCTCGTCTGCGAGAACGCGCGGGTGCACCGGCGGACGCTTCGGCGCCTCGCTCATGCGCTGGGATGCCGCACTCGCGCCGCCCTCGACGGCACCGCGCACGAAATCGCACATCGCGCCCATGACCTCCTCGAAATCCTGACGCATCTTGCTCAGGCTGTCCTCAAAGCTGCTTCTGTTGTTCTGCATGGTGATACTCCTTTCGGCTTTTGATGATGATATTGACGGGAATGCGGGTGTATTCGCATTGCTGTGCAGTGATTTTTGATGTGCTGCCGTTGTCAGTGCGGGGCGCCGGTGCCTTGTGTCACGCGAAATCGGGAGACGCCGCGAAAATGCAGCCGGAGGGATGTGCCGGCCCGGGCTCCGGGCAGCTTTTGAACACTCTCATTTCAGAAAAGCGTTCTTGTGATAAACCAGAATTAACAAGTTAGGAGGTAGCAGTGAGGAGTGAAGGTATGCGCTTCGCGCATGGATTGAAAACGGGGGGTGGCTCATGCAAAAGCAGTCGGGTTTGCAAGCAAACATCGACCCCACTCCGGAGTTCTGCCAATTCAGCGAAAGTGAAGGCACAACTCCTCACTGCTCACTGCTCACTCCTGACTGGACTTCCTACCTCCTACCTGCTCCTTCCTACCTGCTCCCTTTTTCGCTCCCTGCTTACTCCGTTTCCGCTTCGTCCTCCGCGTCTTCGCCGCCCGTCAGCGCTTCCAGCGCTGCTTCAAGCTGCTCCTCCGCCTTCAGCACGGCGTCGAGTGCCTCCTGGATTGAATCTGCCGCATCCGCAAGCTGACTGAGCGTCTGCGCGTCGGGCGGGTTGTCGCCCTCTGCGAGCGCGTCGGTGAAGTCCTCAAGATCGCTGTGCATCGCGGTCAGCGCGCTCTCGCTCTGCTCCAGACCGCCGTAGACCTGTTCGATGCCCGCGACCGGTGTGCCGGGCTCCGCCGCCTGCATCTGCGGCATGCCCGCCATGAGCTGCTGCATCGCGTCGCCGAGCTGGTCAAAGCCGCCCGCCGCGCCGATCGACTGGATCATGTCCTGCAAAGCGCCGAGCCCTCCGAATTCATCTGCCATTGAAAAATCATCCTTTCTGCTGTATATTGATTTGCAGTACTGCTGCATGATCGGAATATGAGATCAGCCTTCCTCCCGCCCGATGCGGTACTGCATGAAATTGCCGTTGCGGACAAAGCCGAATGCCGTGTAGAGCTTCACGCCCATGTCGGAGGCGGTGATCTGCACCGTGCCGCAGCCTGCCGACTCCGCATCGGCGATCACGCGGGAGAGGATCTCCGTCGCGATGCCCTGCCGCCGGAACCGCGGGTCTGTATACATGCTCGACAGCAGCCCGATTCTGCCGCTCGGGCATCCGAAATAGGGCGGCTTTTCGACGACCGACATGCCGCCGGTGCCGACGATTCTGCCGTCATATTTCGCAAGCCATCCGAAAAAGGTTCCGTCTGCCGTATGCCGTGTATAATAGTCACGCAGCGCCGGCGTGAGATCGACCGGGGAATTTGCCGCCGATTCACTCTCGCTGCGGAGCTGTGCGATGCGCAGTGCGATGAACTGCGGGAGCTCCGCCGCGGTCAGCCGCTGATACTGTATCTGCATCCGTGTCACCTCGCAATGCGCAGCTCGCCGCCGATGCGTTCAAAGCCGATCTGCATGCTGCGCGGGAAATATGCCGTGAGCGTGTCGCCGCACCATTCATAATAGGTGCCGTTCCACATGAGCAGGCTCTCGACGAGGATTTTGTGGTCGATGCCGCCGTGCAGCAGCGCGCTGCCGACCGCATCGAGAAATTCCTGCGCGTCAGCGGGCGCGGTGACGGCTTCGGGCAGCCCGGACACGGCACAGTATACCGCGCCGCCGCCCTGCTCCGTGCTGACACAGCAATACTGCCGCGGCGTGAGCACACATGCAGCCGCCGCGATGTCCGCCGCACGGATGCGGTCGGTGAGCTCGTGCGCGGAGCCGCGGAGCACGCCCGATTCCCACAGCTCGCCGAGCTGCCGGAGTTCATCTGCCAGACCGGTCAGGCGCCCGTCCGCATGGAGACCCGGGTCCCAGCCCCAGCGCCAGAGGCGGTTGTTTGCACAGCCGATGAGCTGCACCGGGAGGGCTGTCTGCCCGAAGCGGACCGTGCCCGCAGAGAGGTCGGTGACGGGCGTGCGGTCCTGTACGATCAGCTCCTGAAAGCGGCGCTGCATGACCGCCGACGGACCGGCACAGGCGGAGACGGTCTGCCTCCAGTCGCTGCGCCGGATCGGATAACCGGTGTCAAAGATGCTGTGCCTGCCGCCGGGTGCGGGCGGTGCAGGCGGGCGGAGAAAATCGAACAGCCCCATCGGCGCTCCCTCCCTTTCTCAGCAGGCAGCGCCCGCTTTTGTCTCTGCTTCGCCATTCTATATTATAATCCATCTTTCCCCGCTTGTCAAGGCATTCGGGCACGCGCAGAAACTTCCCTCCGGGCACAGGTCCGCGGCGGTTCCCGATATCAGACAGGAGGGAAGCACGCATCCGGAACAACAGCCGTACAACAGCAGAAAATGCAGCAGGACAACAACCGGACAAATATCTGTAATATGAACAAAATATGTACACATTGTCCACCAAACCTGCGTTTTCTGAATTGCCGCGTTATAGGCTGTGTGTTATAATGGTTATAACCCAGAGATTTGGGCGACAGAAAAAAACAACCAAGGGGGATTATTATGAAACAGTCTCTTCTCAAGGCGGCAGCGGCGCTTTCGGGCGCTGTCATGCTCTGCGTCTCCGTGCCGTTCACATCGGTGCCGACTGCCGGTGCGGCAGGCAATGTGTCGATCGACACCTCCACGCAGTACCAGATCATCCGCGGCTTCGGCGGCATGAACCACCCCGAATGGCAGAGCGTCAACACGCAGTACGGCGCCAGCGGCGACATGTCCGCGGCATGTGTGCAGACTGCCTTCGGCAACGGTGACGATGAGCTCGGTCTCACCATCCTGCGCATCTTCATCAGCGACGACTCCAACGCGTGGAGAAACGCCATTCCGACCGCGCAGCGCGCACAGGCACTCGGCGCCACGGTCTTTGCGACGCCGTGGAACCCGCCTGCCAGCATGCGCTCCAACGGCTCCGGCGGTCCGAGAGGCGGTCAGTACGTCCTCAATAACGGCGCCGAGGGGCAGTACGCCAAGCACCTCAACGACTTCATCAAGTACTGCGAGGGGCAGAACGTCCACCTCAATTCCGTCTCCGTGCAGAACGAGCCGGACTGGTCGGGCGAGTGGACCTACTGGACACCGGACCGCGCGGCAAACTTCATCGCGAACTACAAGGACGCGACCGTCGGCGGCACGAACACCAAGCTGATGTCGGCAGAATCCTTCTCCTACAGCAAGGATTACTACGATGCAGTCCTCAAGAATTCCAAGGCACTTGCGAACTGCGACCTCTTCGGTACGCACTTCTACGGCACGCAGGCAAATGCGATGCACTACGACCCCGTCATCAATTCCGGCAAGGAGATCTGGATGACCGAGGTCTATGTCCCGAACAGTGACGCGAACTCCGCGGACAAATGGGATCAGGCGCTGCAGGCGGCAGAGAACATCCACAACGGCATGGTGCTCGGCAACATGAGCGCATATGTCTGGTGGTACATCCGCCGCCAGTACAGCTTCCTCTGGGATGACGGCAGAGTCTCCAAGCGCGGCGCGGTCATGGCGCAGTATTCCAAGTGGGTGCGCCCGGGCGATTACCGCATCGCAGCAACGGCAAGCCCTGAGTCGAATGTCCTCATCTCCGCCTACAAGAACGACGACGGCGATGTCAAGGTCGTTGCGATCAACAAGGGCGGCAGCACGGCGACCGAGAACTTCACGCTGTCCAGCGGCGAGAAGATCTCCGAAATCTCCGCATGGCACTCCACCTCGAGCGAGAACTTCCGCTCGTGCAGTGCCCCGAGCTACAGCGACAGCAGCTTCACCGCGCAGCTCCCGGCACAGTCGGTCACGACCTTCGTGATCAGCACCGGCGAGGCAGAGCCCGATCCGAACGGCTATCTCTTCCACTACACCTTCGAGAACAGCACGGACGGCTTCTCCGGACGCGGCGGCGCATCCGTTGCGGCGACAAGCGCACAGAAGTATGACGGCAGCCAGTCGCTCGCAGTCACCGACCGCGGCTCCACATGGCACGGCGCGACCCACACGATGCCCGGCAAGCTCAAGGCGGGCGAGACCTACAGCTTCAGCGCGGTCGTGATGCAGGATACCAACGCCTCCGAGAAGATGCACTTCTCGGTCGAGTATAAGGACGCGAGCGGCGAGACACAGTATGACAAGATCGCGACCGAGGTCGTCACGAAGGGCGACTGGGTACAGCTCGCCAACACCGCCTACACGATCCCGGCGGGTGCGACCAACGTCCAGTTCTACTTCGAGACGGACGGCGACACCGGCACGACGGCGAACTTCTTTGTCGATGAGGTTATCGCCGCACCGGAGGGCACCGTGATCGACGGTCCGAAGGCGATCAGCTTCCTGCTCGGCGACATCGACGGCAACGGCAGGATCAACGGCGCCGACCTCACGCTCTGCAAGCGCATCCTGATCGGCAAGCTGAATGACGCGGCTGCGAAGAAGGCGGCGGACGTCACGCAGGACGGCCAGGTCACAACGGCGGATGCTGTCTGGTATGTCAAGTATCTGACCGGACAAATCAAGGAGTTCGGGAAGAGCAGCACTAATACAGTTGTCACGCAGCCGGATGAACCCGATCAGCCGCAGTACAACAGCGGCAGGCTGATCTCCGAGTATACGCCGGTCGTTGCGGCACAGATCAAGCAGACCGAGAGCAATTCAGACCGCCAGAAGCAGGGCGGCAGACAGTACGGCACACTGGTCGACGGCAAGTATTACTCCGAATTCTGCAAGCGCGACAAGCCCTATGTCGTGCTGCTCCCCGCAGGCTACACCGAATCCAAGAAGTATCCGGTCATGTATGTCATGCACGGCTACTACGAGAACCAGGACCGCATGTGCAGAGTCGGCAACGACACGCAGAACGGCATGACCACGGTCGAGATCGTCGGCAACGCGATCGCGGCGGGCGAGGCAGAGGAAATGATCCTCGTCTTCCCGTACATCTACTCCAGCCAGACGCAGGACAATGTCTCGGGCATGGACAACGCGAACAATCAGGCATACGACAACTTCGAGAAGGTGCTGATCGACGAGCTGATGCCGCTGATCGAATCGAAGTACAGCGTCAGGACCGGCAAGGAGAACACCGCAATCACCGGCTTCTCGATGGGCGGCAGAGAGTCGCTGAACATCGGCACCAAGCACGCGGATATCTTCGGCTATGTCGGCTCGATCTGCGCAGCACCGGGCGCATCCCCGGTCTTCAAGTGGGCAAATGAGGAAGCGGCACCGCGCCTGATCCTCATGACCGCCGGCAGCAATGACCAGACGGTCGGCACAACGCCCTCGGGCTATCACAACAGCGCGACCTCCGCGAACTGCCCGCACATCTGGCACTATGTCGAGGGCGGCTACCACGGCGACAACTGCATCCGTGCCCATCTCTACAACTTCGTGCGCGCTGCATTCAAGGCATAACACCGACAGCCCCGCAGTGCGCTCTGCATCCTCTCATATTCCGAAAATGTCCGTGCGGAGCTGTACGGACATTTTTGCCCGCAAAGCGTGAACAAGATGTGGACAAGATGTTTCCGTTCTGTGATTTTTTCGTGTATTTCGTCCACTTTATCTACGCTTTTCGCATTGAAACAAGACAGGACTGTACGCTATAATAAAACTAGACAGATGACCGATTCGGCAGGATGTACTGACAACCCAAAGGCTTCATTCAGGCGGCGATTTTGTCACTGTGAATGCAGACAACCCCGGCGCAGAGCTGCTCCCCTTCGCGGCAAAGCAACAGGGTCCGGATGCGGACACGGCAGACAAAATATCGCCTGATGGACATATAACTACATGCACCACGCAGAAAATGAAACGGGGGAAAAACATGAAATTTAAACGGGTGGCAGCAGCCTTGACGGCGATCGGCTGCTTCGCAGCATCGATGAGCACTTTGCCTTCGTCCTTTGCGCAGGCAACAGAGTTCGTCAACAACGATTTTGAGGTGAACTACGACGGCTGGTATGCAGATTCGCCTGAGTTCACCGCACAGATCGAAGCCATTGAGGGAATCGGCGCAAACGGTTCCCGCGGCATGAAGATTTCCGAAAGAACTGCGATCACTGACGGCGCAGCTTCGGAAAAGGGCTTTTACCTCTACGGCGGGCAGACCTTCAACTACAATGTCTCGGTCTTCAGTGAGTCTGCGGAAACATTCCGCCTTTCCCTGATGACGCAGGATATCGACGATCCGGAGCAGAAAACCGAGGTCGAGCTCGTCTCCAAGAAGGTCGCGGCAGGCAAGTGGACCACGCTGAGCGCATCCTATGCCGCACCTGTGAACAGCGGGCAGTTCCGCCTTCTCCTTACGACCGACAGCACGGCTGACTTCGTGTTTGACGATGTGGTCATCACCGGTCCGACAACTGCCAAGGCAGCAGCCTCTGACAAGGGCCTCAAGGATATGCTGGTCAACTTCGGCATCCGTTCGGGCAACATCCTCAACGGCACGACCGTGAACAACAATACGATCAAGGACATTCTGCTGAAGGACTGCAACGCGATCGAATGCGAAAACGAGACGAAGCCGGATGCAACGCTTGTGCAGAACGGCTCGACCAACTCGGATATCAAGGTCAGATCCAACAGCTTTGCTGCGATCGCTGACTTCTGCGTTCATAACAACCTTGGATTCCGCGGCCACACGCTGGTCTGGCACTCCCAGACTCCGCAGTGGTTCTTCAAGGACAACTTCCAGGACGGCGGCAACTGGGTCAGCGAGTCCGTGATGGAGCAGCGCCTTGAGAGCTACATCAAGAACATGTTTGCAATGTTCGCCAGCACTTATCCGAAGCTGAACCTCTACGCCTATGATGTCTGCAATGAGTGCATGAACGACAGCAACGGCGGTCCGCGCAACGGCGGCTACGGCAACGGCGCTTCTCCGTGGGTTCAGATTTACAAGGACAATCACTTTATTGATTCGGCGTTCAAGTATGCAAGAATGTATGCACCGAAGAGCTGCCATCTCTTCTACAACGACTACAATGAGTTTGCAGGCTTCAAGCGCGATGCGATCCTGACGACCGCGAAGCGCATCAAGGCAGCCGGCAACCTCGACGGCGTCGGCATGCAGTCCCACATCGGCGCAGACCCGAATGCCGGCTGGGACGGCGAAAACAACTACCTCACCGCAATGAAGATGTATCTGCAGGCAGGTCTTGAGCTCCAGGTCACCGAGCTCGATATCAGCCGCAAGAACCACAACAACGAGTCGGATCAGACCAAGAGATTCGTCAACATCTACAAGACTGCAATGGACTGGAACTCTGATGCCTCCCACACCAGCAGAGTCACTCTGCTCCAGGTCTGGGGTCCGAACGACAACAACACCTGGCTCGGCAGCGGCACCTATCCGACCCTCTACGACGGCAGCAACCAGCCGAAGGCTCCCTACACTGCACTGACGCAGCTCGTTCCGCAGTCCCAGTGGGGCGACGGCACGAAGTTCAGCGATGACTTTGTCCCGGTCGAGCCGGATCCGATCGAGCCGGATGCTGACGGCTACTGGCTGCACGCAACCTTCGAGAACGGCACCGACGGCTTCGGCGCCCGTATCAGCGGCGAGTCTGTTTCGTCCTCCTCTGCACAGGCTTATGCAGGCTCCAAGTCCCTGTATGTCACCAACAGATCGGCTGCCTATGAAGGCGCAGCGGCATCTATCAGCTACGGTCTGCTCGAGGCAGGCAAGGCATATAGCTTCAGCGGCGCTGTGAAGCTCGCTTCCGGCTCCGCAGACGTGCACTTCACCATGCAGTACAACGACGGCGAGACTCAGTACGTAAAGATCGATACGCAGACTGTGACCAGCGACAGCTGGGTCCAGCTCTCCAACACGGCATTCAAGGTCCCGAACGGCGCTTCCGACATCAAGATCTACTTCGAGTGCGACGACGAAGACGCCAGCTTCTATGTTGACGAAGTGATCATCGCTCCGGAAGGAACGAAGATCGAAGGTCCGGGCAAGGGCAAGTCTCTGCTCATCGGCGACGTGGACTGCAACGGCACCATCAACGCAGCAGACCTCACCCTGCTCAAGCGCGGCATCAAGACCGGCAAGTGGGCAGGCAGAATCGAAGAGCTCGCAGCAGACGTTGACCAGAGCGGCGAGATCGATGCAACCGACGCACAGCTCCTCCGCGATTTCCTGATCACCAAGATCAAGAAGTTCCCGGTCGCAGAGCGCAAGGTCGACTTCAGCCAGATGGAGCAGATGTTCCAGGGCGTCAGCCTCGCAAAGAGCTGGAAGATGGACAACGAGAACAACCCGCTGACCACCCAGCGCTTCGGCGCAGACCCGGGCTGGCTCGTCTACGACGGCAGACTCTATGTCTACACCACCAATGACGCATTTGAGTACAACGGCAACTCCATGAAGGAAAACTCCTACAATTCCGGCACCATCAACTGCGTCTCCTCCGCTGACCTCGTCAACTGGACCGACCACGGCGCGATCCCGGTCGCAGCCAGAAACGGCAGAACCACCAACGGTGTTGCCAAGTGGGCAAGCAACGCATGGGCACCGGATGCCTGCTGGAAGATGATCGACGGCAAGCCGAAGTTCTTCCTCTACTTCGCAAACAACGGCTCCGGCGTCGGCGTGCTGACGTCTGACAGCCCGACCGGTCCGTTCATTGATCCGCTGGGTCATGAGCTCGTTTCCAAGTCCAACACCCCGAACATGAACGACGTTGTCTGGATGTTCGATCCGGGCGTCTACTATGACGAGGCAACCGATGAGGCTTACCTCTGCATGGGCGGCGGCGTCGACGGCAGAGACAAGGCAAACCCGAAGACCGGCAGAATGATGAAGCTCGGCAAGGATCTGATCTCTGTCGACACCACAACGGTCAAGGTCACCGAGAACCCGTATCTGTTCGAGGATTCCTCGCTGATCAAGATCGGCAACACCTGGTATTACTCCTACTGCGCAAACTGGAATGTTCCGGGCGGCACCAACATCAACGGCGTCTCCTTCGGCAACGCGGACATTCTCTATATGTGCAACACCAATCCGCTCGGTGACTGGGGCTCCAGCCAGCTCAAGGGCAATGTGTTCAAGAACACCGGCTCGCAGGGCCTTGACAACGGCGGCAACAACCACCACTCCATCATCATGTTCAAGGATCAGTATTATGTGCTGTATCACTGCCGCAAGCAGGAGATGCGCATGGGCGTCAACGGAGGCTCCGGCTTCAACTACCGCTCCACGCAGATCAACAAGGCAGACTACAACGCATCCACCGGTCAGATCACCTGCAAGGGCTCGATGGCAGGCGTCGATCAGCTCGAATACCTCAATCCGTTTGAGACTGTGCAGGCAGAGACGATGGCACAGCAGGCGGGCATCGAGATCAGCGGTCTGAGCAACACCGTCGTGACGAACATTCAGACCGGCGACTGGATCAAGCTCAAGGGCGTCGACTTCGGCACCGGCTGCAAGAGCCTGACTGTGAAGGTCAAGTCCTCTGAGGCAGCGGCGATCAAGGTCACGACCGGCGGTCCGAGCGGCGATGCATTCGCGTATGTTGAGATTCCGGCAGGCACGAACGGAGAGATCACAGTGCCGACGCTGAATGTCAGCGGCGTGAAGGATGTCAGCTTTGTCTTCAAGGGCAGCTTCGATTTCGACAGCTGGAAGCTGAGCTGAGCCGCACAGTGTATCAAGGGGATACACACCATGAAATAGGTTGAAACGGGTTCCCCGGTTCAATATAATTTCTTCCCCCCAATATTGAAGCCGCAGTCCTTGGACTGCGGCGCTTTTTTTTCGCAATTTGCACAAGACCGGCCAATTTCAGACTCGTATGAATAGGAAGTACCCCCCGTATCGAAAAAAATGCAGAGACGTTCCGTAAAAATCGCCCGTTTTTTGCAATGCTATCTGATGCGAAAGTTCGTTTGTTCTGCGAATTGACAAGCGCAGCAGCAAAATGGTATAATCATATCAGACCGAACGGCACCCAGGACCGCATTCGGCAAATCAATACGCAGGAGGACGACAATCATGGGAAAACAGATGAGTCAGGCAGTGCAGGATGTGACCGCTCTGCTGCAGATGCTCGTGGACGGATTCAAAAGCGGAGCAGTGCAGCAGAAGGAGGGTCAGACGCCGGAACAGGCAGTTAAATGCTTTATCGACGACTGCGTCAATGGAGTTGCCGCCGCGCGCCATGTGAATCGGTCAACGGTCAGCGCAAATGTCACGCGCGGGATGGGCTACAGGTCGATTGCGGACTTCCGGCGCGATCTGACGGATTTCCTTTTGCAGAGCAGTGACAAACTTGTGCAGAATGCAGTGAAGCACAAAAACAACAACACGACTGCATCCGGCGGAGCGGTCCAGAAGCTGCTCGAGGAGATTCGCAGCACACTGTAACAAACACCCCCGGCAGATCAACCGTCTGCCGGGGGTATGCTGTTATGCCTCACCGTGAACATTCGCAGGGAGGACCTTGCGGAACTGATTCGGCGTCAGACCGGTCTCGCGTCGGAACTGCCGCAGGAAATAGTTGTCCTCGCGGTAGCCGCACTGCGCGGCGATCGCCGAGACCGAGAGCTGCGTGGTCAGCAGCAGATATTTCGCATAGCTGATGCGCGCGTGGATGCAGTCCTGATGATAGCTCACGCCGAAGAGGGTCTTGTAGCGCGTGCGGAAATAGCCCTCGCTGAAGCAGAGAATGCGGCAGCAATCCTCCGCAGAGGGCTGCTCCTCGAAGTCGTGATAGAGCCGGATGCGCAGCCGCAGCAGCTGCAGATCGTCGGAGGTGTAGGCGGGCGGACGCACCTGCTTCATTTCGTCGGTGACCGCCGCGAGAATCGCCTCGGGCTTGATGCCCTCCAGCGCATACTGCTGCGCGGTGATGCAGAAGGAATCGGGGACCGTCGTGATGAACGCCTCGTCGGAATAGAGCAGATAGACATGCAGCAGCTCACTCAGCTCGCTGACCGCCTTGTCCGTATATTTTCCGATGCCCGCAATGACATAGCAGCCCTGCGCGGGCAGCCCGCAGAACATCTGCCCGATGCCGCGGACCGCACTCTGCATCGCGTCGGCGACCGCCTTCGCAGCGGCGATCCGCTCGGATTCGGTCTGCAGATGGAGCTCCGTCTGCGTGTAGGACGACCGGAGCGTGAGCAGCAGCATCTGCTCCTCGGGTGCCGCATGGGAGATCGCCGCGGAGAGCTCCCGCAGAAATGCCGTCGGTCGGAGCAGACCGGTCACGCTGTCGTAGGAGCCGGAGCCGTTGCGCCGCCGGATGAGATACTGGATATCGTTCTTCATGCGCAGGAATTCCAGCCCGTTTGAGACGCCCTTGAGCCAGTCGCGGTAGATCGGGTCAAAGCAGTCGGGGTGGTCATAGCGCAGCACATTGAGCCCCATCAGCCGCTTGCGGAAAAAGAGCGGCGTGAAGTAATACGCACACGGCGGTCCGTACATCATCTCGGAGAGCTGCATCGGCGTGCAGGTCTTCATCGGCTCCTCCTGCCGCCAGCCCGCGATGCTGCGGAAGGAGAGCCGGTCGTTTTCCATGCTGCAGTTCTCGTCGGTGTGCCATTTCTCAAAAAGGCAGAGCTGAATATCAGAGGCATAGCGCACGAGGAAGAGGTGCCTGGTCATCTCCGCGATGAATTCCTCGAGCGATTCGCAGAGCGTGAGCCGCATCTCCATATTGCTGTAGGAGGTCCAGTATTCGTGGTTGATGCGCGTGCGGATCCAGTTGAGCTCGCTGTTGATGACCTCCGGGTCGGCAGAGCAGCCGCAGCTCGCGCCGGCGACCCATGTGCCCTGCGGGCTCTCAAAGGGATGCGTCGGGTCCTCGAGCCGCAGGACCGCCTGAATGCCGAGCTCGGAGCGGTTGCGCTGATAGGTCGAGAGCAGCGGCGTGTGATAGATGCGCTCGTTGACGTTTTCATAGCCGGTGACGGCGAGGTCCTCGGGCACGCGGATCGGGCTGACCGCGAGCGCATCGAGCAGACCGAATGCCATATAGTCGTTGGCGCAGACCAGCGCCTGCGGCAGCGGGTATTTGCCGCTGATATAGTCCTTGGCGAGCTGGTCGCCGGAGGTCGTCCAGAAGTCGCCCCAGTGCACGCGCTCGGGCTCGAAGGTCAGCCCGTGCTGCTCCAGAGCACGCCGATAGCCCTGCACGCGGTCCTCTGCGGCAGGGTTTCCGGAAAAGCCTGTGAGAATGTCGATGTTCGTGCAGCCGTGCTTCTCGATCATGTGCGAGGTGATCTCAAACATGTCGTTGAAGTCGCTGGTGTTGATGAAGGTCGCGTTCGGCAGATCGAGCTCGGGAGTATACATCGAAATGACGATCAGCGGCAGATCGAGCCGCTTTTTCAGCGTGCTGAACATGACCCCCTGCAGATGCTTGTTGGTGAAGGACTCGGCAATCAGAATCAGACCGTCGAGCTCGGGCGAGAGGATCAGCTCGTAGATGCGGTTTTCGGTGAAGAACTCCTTGTAGTCACGGTCATTTTCGTCATAGGGATTGTAGATATTCGTGATTACAGCAATATCAATGTTGTGCGCCTGCGCTGTCGCGATGATGCCGTTGAGGATCTGGCGCTGCTCAATACTGCTGGCTTCTGCCGCAATCACACCGTATATTTTCCGTTGCTTCATATCTTCCCCCACACTTGGACGGCGTTTTTTCTCTTTGTCCCTATTATAATATATTTCCGCCGAAAAAGCAAGCGATTTTTACGGATTTGTCAATTTTCACATGCAGAAAGTCCCCTTTTCGGGGACTTTCTGTAACTGCTATGAAGGATTTGCGAGCATTTCGAGCAGCGCGGCAAGGTCGCTGCTGTCGAGTGTGCCGTCGCCGTCCATATCGGCGAGATTTTTGCCGTTGGGGGTCGGCTGCGTGATTGCACTGTCCTCGGCGAGATACCGCGCAAGCAGCACCGCATCGCCGATATTTGCCGTGCCGTTTTCGTCCAGATCGCCGGTGCCGAAATCGAAGACCGGGAGAATCGCGAGTGCGCCGTCCTCTGCAGCAGCCGATTCCCAGAATATCCAGCAGACACAGGCGTTTTCGATGCGCGGGTCGGTGCGCAGCCGTTCCGCAAGCGCATACTGCTCATCCAACGGGAGATCATCCCGCACGCCGTATTCTGCGATGATCGCCGCACGGCTTTCCGGCGATTCGTCGTACAGGGAGAAATCCAAGCCGCCGGGCTCGCCGTACTGATACGCGGTCACATAGAGCGCGCCGATCAGTTCCATCGGGCTTTCGGGCGATTCTAACAGATCGAGCAGTGCCTGCTCCTCACAGCCGGTTTTCTCCCGCATTGCCTGCCAGCCGCCGCAGACCTGCACGACCGCATATTCCGGCGTCCGGAGGTCCGGCGCCCAGCTCGAGAGAAATTTGTCGGCGAGCGAGCCGAGAATGCCGCCGTCATAGCGCGTGACGTATTCGCAGATATCCTCGGACGAGCGAACGGTGACGCACAGCGGCGCATCGCTCTCAAAAATGTCCGCGCCGCCCGGATAACTCACCGGCAGCCCTGCAAGCGTCCCGGGCATTTCCGCCGGGAGCCTGACAACAAAGCCGAAGAAGTACATCCATTTGTTATAGCACATCCAGCCCCGCTCGCTGTCGTGCACCTCGACCATGCTTTCCCATCTGATCCGCCGCAGAACGCTTTTCATGTCAGTCGCCTGCGCGGTCGTTGCAAGCATTCCGAGCGCCAGCGCCGCGCCGACACATGCCGAAAGAAAACGCTTCATCTTCATAAAAATCCCTCCCGCTCAGTTCGCAAGCAGCTCGAGCAGCGCAGCAAGGTCGGCGCTGTCGAGTGTGCCGTCGCCGTCCATGTCCGCGAGATTTTTGCCGTTCTGCGTCGGCTGCGTGATCGCATTGTCCTCGGCGAGATATCTTGCAAGCAGCACCGCGTCGCCGATGTTCGCTGTGCCGTTTTCGTCGATATCGCCCGTGCCAAAATCGTAGACCGGCAGCACGGAGATCATGCCGTCATCGGCGCCGGATGTCATGATCTCCCACGCGATCTCTGCGCTGCTGACGCGCGGGTCGGCGCGCAGACGGTCGCGCAGGTCATACAGATTGTCAAGGTAGACAATGTGCGCCGCCGCATCGTTGGGCTGATCCATGTTGCAGTAGTAATGCTCTCTGCGCATAGACCCGACATCCTCCGGCGGCGGGGTCAGACCGTATTCCGCCTGCACGGCTTCCCATGCGTCCGGGTCGTCCGTCTCCATGACGACGTCAATTCCCATGCAGTACCCGTAGCTGCGGGCGGTCACATACACCGCACCGATCAGCTCAAATGCGCTTTCGGGCGATTCAAGCTCATCCAGCACCTTCTGCGCGGTTTCTGAACTCCACCCGCTCCAGAACGGCGCAGGCACCGTCATCACGGCAAATTCGGTCGTCTGATACTGCGGCTGCCAGCCGGAAAGGAGATCGCCGACCGACCCGAGAATGCCGTTGTCCCAGCACTGCACATATTCGCAGAATTCCGCCGCCGAACGCAGCACCGCACGCGCAGGCGCCGATTCATCCCACTCGATGCCCGGATGCGTCACCGGCAGCCCCGCCACGGTCTCGGGCTCCTCCTCCGGCAGCCGCACCAGAAATCCGAAGAAATAGACGCTTTGCTCAAAGCAGCGCCAGCCCTTTTCCGGGTCGCGCTCCTCATGCACCGCCCAAGGGCTGGTGCGCCGCAGAACGCTTTCCATATCGGTCGCCTGCGCGGTCGTTCCGGGCATCGTGAACGCCAGCGCCGCGCCGACACATGCCAAAAGAAAACGCTTCATCTTCATAAAAATCCCTCCGTTCACATATCTGAAACGAGATTCCAAAAGGGCGGCGCCCCCAATATCATCCCTCTGTCTCACATCGAATAATTGAGCTCGGGCAGTGCGGAGCGGATCTCCGGGCGCGCCTCGAGCTTCGCGCACATGTTCGCGAGTGCCTGCCAGATCTTCGTGCGGTCACCGTCGGCGGGCGGATTTTCCAGCGCCGTCACGATCTCCCAGTGCCCGACAAAATATTCCAGTTCGCCGTATTCCGCGTAGTCGGCGGGGTCGGGCGTACAATTTGCTTCAAATTGCACCAGAATGCGAATTTCGCCAAACGGCAGCTCGCCGACGGCGTCCTCCTCACACCAGACCAGCCCGACCAGCGTCAGCGCGCTGTCCGCCGCGATCGCCCGGATGATCTCCGACGCATCGTATGCGGTGCCGCCGCTTGCCTGCGTGAATTTCAGGTCTGTGCCGCCGACCGACGCCATGCAGAGCGTCTGCCCGTCCCTCTCGGATTCCGCCTTCAGCCGCTGCAGCTCTGCGGCCGGGTCCGTCACCGGAGATCGCGGGTGCATGCCGGAATCGCCGTAAACACGCAGGAAATCCGACACGCGCTGCACCGTGCAGGCATTCGCATCGTCTGACGGTGTGCATGTGCCCGCGGCCAGCGTGACCGGATGCCCGCCGATCTGCTTTGTCCGCAGTGATTCGGGGTCGCCGCAGAGGAAGGCGACGCCGTAGGTCTGCCAGCTTTCGATATATCCCCCGACCGCCTCGCTGTACCGGAACACGGACTGCCGACCGGCTTTCAGCTCCTCAATCACGGCTTCGGGGTCGGCGCCGCGGCTGTCAGGGATATCCGTGGCTGTGGTCTCCGCTGCCGATGCGGTCTGTGCGGTCGTCTCCGATGCGGTCGCGCTGGGCTCGGTTCTGCCGGTCTCCGGGATGACCGTGCCGGTCACGCGCGCGGAATCGGCGGTCTGCGGCGGCTCGGCAGTGCCGGTCGCGGTGTCCGCCGTAGTCTCAGCGGCGGTATTTTCGATGGTATCTGCGGTGCTCTGGGTTGTCTGCGCTGCAGTCTCGGCTGCGCTTTGGAGCGGCCCGGGCGCCGCATTGTGCAGTGCGAGCATCACGCCGACCAGCACGGCGACACATGCCGCTGAGCCGCAGACCGCCATCACGCCCGGCAGCCAGACCGTCCGGGTGCTGCGCTCCTCCGCTGCGGACGAAGCCGCACCAGCGCCGGGCAGGTCGTCCGCAGCGGCAAGATCAAGCCCCTCTCCGTCAAAGAGCTCGTCTGCAAAGCGCGCGGGCATCAGATCCATGAGTGCGAGCATCCCCTGTGCGGTCTGCCCGGTGATTCCTCCGTTCACAGCAATCCCTCCTGTTCCAGATAGCTGCGCAGCCTGTCACGGGTGCGCTTCAATATGCTTTTGACCGTATTTTCGCTGATTCCGTATTGCCGGGCGATCTCCGCGACGGAGTGCATCGCCCAGTAGCGCTGCATGAAGAACACGCGCGATTCCTTTGACTGCTGGGCGAGAAATGCGCTGATCGCATCGGCGAGGGCACGGCGGTCGGCTTCCTGCTCGACGCTTTCGGGCGCGGGAATACACTCCGCGAGCTCCTCCAGATTGAGGCGCAGGGCACTGCCGCCGCGCTTGCGGGCACCGGCGCTGCGCAGGCGGTCGGTCGCGATGCGGCGTGTGAGTGCGCAGAGGTAGGCGGGGAGGCTGGCAGGGCGATCCGGCGGGATGTGCTGCCATGCGCGTAGCAGTGCGTCGTTGAAGGTCTCCTCCGCATCCTGCGGGTCGCCGAGCAGGCGCTGCGCAAGACTGCGGCAAAGCGTGCCGTATTTTTCGGCAGTTTCTTTCAGCGCGGATTCATCCCGCGCAAAATACCGGTCGAGCAGCGCCCGGTCGTCCATTGCGATCACCCCCTGTTCGGCGGAATGAGAAGTGAGAAGTGAGAAGTGAGGAATGAGGAGTTTCTGACGCGGGCAGGGCTTGGGGCGCCATGCCCCATTCTGAATCATCGCGAAGCGCAGTTTTGCAGTGCAAAACTGCGCAGTTTGCTCGCAAACATGCGATACCGCATTTCTTCTTTATTCTTTTCCCCGCCCCTCCCTCATCGGCAGAAGTGAAAGAGCCGGAACAACTCCTCACTCCTCACTTCTCACTTCTAACTCGCCCCCCTCACTCTTTATGACGAAAAAAACCGCGCGTTCGTTGCAGGGGGCGGAAAAATGTTGCCGCGGAACCTGCGGTTTTATGTTTCTGTCGCCGCGCCGCAAAACATCTGTTCACTGTTAAATGTCAATAAAAATCCGGTGCTCACACACCGAAGCACCGGATCATCCTACAAAGTTTATCGGAAACTGTTGACAGGGCAGCGTTAGAATAGTATAATAGTAAAATGCCCGATTATGGCGATACAGCCCCATCCTCAGTTAAAGTATAGCACATATTGCGCCGCTTGTCAAGCCCTTTTTCAAAAAAAGCTGCGCTGTGCTTCCCGTCCATATGCCGGCACAACAAAAGTCAGGAGGTTTTTGCCCATGAGCCCTAAAACCAGTTCGGCTGTGAAAACCGAGGTACAGGTCACACCGAAGCAGGTCGGAAAGAACACACGTCTGAGCTTCGGCAAGATCAATGAGGTCCTTCCTATGCCGAACCTCATTGAGGTGCAGAAGAACTCATACAACTGGTTTCTGACCGAGGGTCTGCGCGAGGTGTTTCAGGATGTTGCCGCGATCTCCGATTTCAACGGCAATCTCCAGCTCAGCTTCATCGACTACCATATCGACGAAACGCCGAAGTACACCATCGCAGAATGCAAGGAACGCGATGCCACCTATGCCGCTCCGCTGCGCGTGAAGGCGAGACTGTGGAATCAGGAGACGGACGAGGTCACCACGAGTGAGATCTATATGGGCGATATGCCCCTGATGACCGAATCGGGAACCTTTGTCATCAACGGCGCAGAGCGCGTCATTGTCTCGCAGCTCGTCCGTTCGCCCGGTGTCTACTACGGCTTTACCCGCGACAAGTCCGGCAAGAATCTGTATACGACCACGGTCATCCCGAACCGCGGCGCATGGCTGGAATACGAAATGGATTCCAACGACGTCGTCTCGGTCAAGATCGACAAGAACCGCAAGATCCCGATTACGAAGTTCATCCGCGCACTCGGCGTCGGCACGAACGCGGAGATTCGCGAGATCTTCGGCGAGGACCCCCGTCTGGAGGCGACGATCGTCCAGAAGGAGGAGGGCCTGACCGACGACGCAGAGCGCAACATCAACGACGCGCTGCTCGAGGTCTACAAGAAGCTCCGCCCGGGCGACCCGGCGACCGTCGAGGCTGCCCAGACGCTGCTCAACAACCTGTTCTTTGACCCCAAGCGCTACGATCTCTGCCGCTTCGGGCGCTATAAGTACAACAAGAAGCTCGGCATCGCATCCCGTCTGGTCGGGCAGACGCTCTCCAGACCGGTCGCCGACTTCATGACCGGCGAGCTGATCGCGGCTGCCGGCACGAAGATCACCCCGCAGCTCGCACAGCAGATCGAGCAGGCGGGCGTCTATGAGGCATACGTCAAGGCGGAGGTCCGCGAGACACATGTCGACGAGAAGAAGCACGAGCTGATCGCGGAATTCGTCGAGCGCGAGGTCAAGATTCTCGGCAGCGGCATGGTCGATCTCAAGCCCTATGCTGAGGCGGTCATCCCCGATTTCGACGGTCCCGCATGCGGCATTCACGAGAAGGTCTCCGCCAGAGTGCTCAAGACCCTGCTCGAGGAAGCCGACGGCGATGCGGACAAGCTCCTCACGCTGATCAAGGTCCATGCAGACGAGCTTGTGCCCAAGCACATCGTCCGCGACGATATCTTCGCGACGATCAACTATTTCTGCAATCTCTGCGACGGCATCGGCACCACCGATGACATCGACCATCTGGGCAACCGCCGCATCCGTTCGGTCGGCGAGCTGCTGCAGAATCAGTTCCGCATCGGCTTTGCGCGCATGGAGCGCGTGATCCGCGAGCGCATGAGCCTCCAGTCCTCTGACGCCGAGACGCTCACCCCGCAGTCCCTTGTCAACATCCGCCCGATCACCGCGGCGATCAAGGAATTCTTCGGGTCGTCTCCGCTCAGCCAGTTCATGGATCAGAACAACCCGCTCGCCGAGCTGACGCACAAGCGCCGTCTCTCCGCACTGGGTCCGGGCGGTCTGACCAGAGACCGCGCAGGCTTCGAGGTGCGCGACGTCCACTATTCGCATTACGGCAGAATGTGCCCGATCGAGACGCCGGAAGGTCCGAACATCGGTCTGATCTCCTATCTCGCATCGTTCGCGCGCATCAATGTCTACGGCTTCATCGAGGCGCCCTACCGCAAGGTCGACAAGGAGACCGGCAGGGTCACCGACGAGGTCGTCTATATGACCGCTGACGTGGAGGACACCTTCCATGTCGCACAGGCGAACGAGCCGCTCACCGAGGACGGCAGATTCGCACGCAGACGTGTCACCGCACGTCACCGCGACCAGATTCTGGAGTGCGATCCCGCGCTGATCGACTACATGGATGTTTCCCCGAAGATGGTCGTCTCCGTTGCAACCGCAATGATTCCCTTCCTTGAAAACGACGACGCGAACCGCGCCCTCATGGGCTCGAACATGCAGCGTCAGGCAGTGCCGCTGCTCCGCACTGAGCGTCCGTTCGTCGGCACCGGCATGGAGTACAAGGCAGCCGTCGATTCCGGCGTCTGCGTGCTCGCGAAGGAAGCCGGCACGGTCGTCTCCGTCACCGCGGATGAGATCGTCGTCCGGATCGGTCCCGGCGAGGAGGACCTCCGCCGCTATCAGCTGATCAAGTTCCAGCGCTCGAATCAGGGCACCTGCGTCAACCAGAAGCCAATCGTTTCCGTCGGTGAGCAGGTCGAGGCGGGTCAGGTCATCGCAGACGGTCCTGCCACCTGCGACGGCGAGATTTCGCTCGGCAAGAACGCGCTGATCGGCTTCATGACTTGGGAGGGCTACAACTACGAGGATGCTGTCCTGCTCAATGAGCGGCTCGTCCGCGAGGATGTGTTCACCTCCGTCCACATCGAGGAGTACGAGCTCGAGTGCCGTGACACCAAGCTCGGACCCGAGGAGATCACCCGCGATATCCCGAATGTCGGTGAGGATGCACTGAAGGATCTCGACGAGCGCGGCATCATCCGCATCGGCGCAGAGGTGCACGCCGGCGATATTCTCGTCGGCAAGGTCACCCCGAAGGGCGAGACCGAGCTGACCGCCGAGGAGCGCCTGCTCCGCGCGATCTTCGGCGAGAAGGCGCGCGAGGTGCGCGACAATTCCCTCAAGGTGCCGCACGGCGAATCCGGTATCGTGGTCGATGTCAAGATCTTCGACCGCGACAACTGCGACGAGCTCGGACCGGGCGTCAACCAGATCGTCCGCTGCTATATCGCACAGAAGCGCAAGATCTCGGTCGGCGACAAGATGGCTGGCCGCCACGGCAACAAGGGCGTCGTCTCCCGCATTCTGCCCGAGGCGGATATGCCCTTCCTCGAGGACGGCACCCCGCTCGATATCTGCCTGAACCCGCTGGGCGTCCCGTCCCGTATGAACATCGGACAGGTGCTCGAGGTGCATCTGGGCATGGCAGCAAAGGCTCTTGGCTGGCACATCATGACGCCGGTCTTCGACGGTGCGCACGAGGACGATATCCGCAAGTGCTTCCGTCTGGCGCAGGAGCGCAATGACGAGATCAACGCCGCAAAGACCGAGCAGACCTTCCGCCTCGCCCCGATGGATAAGGTCATCGACACCACGTCGATCCCGCTCTCGGAGGACGGCAAATTCACGGTCTACGACGGCAGAACCGGCGAGAAATTCGACAACCGCGTCACCGTCGGCTATATGTACTATCTCAAGCTCCATCACCTCGTTGACGACAAGATCCACGCGCGCTCCGTCGGTCCGTATTCGCTGGTCACCCAGCAGCCGCTCGGCGGCAAGGCGCAGTTCGGCGGTCAGCGCTTCGGCGAGATGGAGGTCTGGGCGCTCGAGGCTTACGGCGCCGCCTACACGCTGCAGGAGATTCTGACGGTCAAGTCGGACGACACGACCGGACGTGTCAGCACCTACGAGGCGATCGTCAAGGGCGAGAACGTCCCGCGTCCGGGCATTCCGGAGTCCTTCAAGGTGCTGATCAAGGAAATGCAGTCGCTCGGTCTCGATGTCCGCGTCCTCGACGAGGAGGGGCAGGAGATCGACCTCAAGATGACCTTCGACGACGATGTCCAGCCGCAGGGTCCGACCGAATTTGCGGACGAGAACACCGCAGACCCGACCCACTATGAGGCGGAGGATATGGGCAGCGCCGGCTACGGCACCGCGGACTACGGCAAGGACACCGAGCTGATGGATGACAGCTCCGACACGCCGGCACGCCGCAAGGACGACGACGACGATTTTGAAGGCGGCTTTGACACGGAGCCCGCAGAGGGCGGCTATTCGGAGGATGACGCCGAGGACGGCTTTGACGAGTAATCTGCCATGATGAACCGGCTGCGGTGTGCCGGTCTGGGTGCACCGCGCCGTGATTCCTTCATAATGAAATACAGGAGGGAACACTTTGGAATTTACGACGTTTGATTCCATCAAGATCGGTCTTGCTTCCCCGGATCAGATCCGCAAGTGGAGCTACGGCAAGGTCGAACGCCCGGAAACCATCAACTACCGCTCCCAGAAGCCCGAAAAGGGCGGTCTGTTCTGCGAGCGCATCTTCGGACCGACGAAGGACTGGGAATGCTACTGCGGCAAGTTCAAGAAGGTCCGCTTCAAGGGCAAGGTCTGCCCGAACTGCGGCGTCGAGATCACCCGCGCCAAGGTCCGCCGCGAGCGCATGGGTCACATCGAGCTCGCAGCGCCGGTCGCACATATCTGGTACTTCAAGGGAACGCCCGCCTGCATCCGTCAGGTGCTCGGCGATATCTCCCAGAAGGACCTTGAGGCTGTCATCTATTTCACCAAGTATATCGTCACCGACCCGGGCGAGCAGATCGCCGAGGGACAGTTCCTTTCCGGTCTGCTCAAGGGGCAGACGCTCTCCGAGGAGGAATATCACAGCGCCATGGAGAAGAATCCCGGCTCCTTCAAAGCCGAGATCGGCGCAGGCGCCATTCTCCAGCTGCTGCAGGAGTACAGTCAGGACCGCTATGACAAATTCCGCGATCAGCTGATCAGCGAGGGCAAGCTCGAGCTCGAGCCCGATGAGCTGGAGGCTTGCCGGAACTGCGAGCTCGGGCGCAACTGCCGCGAGTGCTCGTTCTGCGAATCCTGCGCGGACGAGGAGTGGAAGAACAATCTCGTCATGAGCTGCGACGCGCTCAAGGACGAGGTCAAGAAGCTCGATGAGAAGTCGCAGACCCGCTCCTCCTCCCAGAAGAGCCAGAAGCGCGGCAAGCTCCTCAAGCGCCTTGAGATTCTCGAGGCATTCCGTCAGTCCGGCAACCGCCCCGAGTGGATGGTCATGACCGTGCTGCCGGTCATTCCGCCCGATATCCGCCCGATGGTCATGCTCGACGGCGGCAGATATGCCACCTCCGACCTCAATGACCTCTACCGCAGAGTCATCAACCGCAACAACCGTCTCGAGCGCATGCTCCAGCTCAACGCACCGAGCATCATCGTGCGCAATGAGGCGCGCATGCTGCAGGAGGCTGTCGACGCGCTGATCGACAACGGCAGACACGGCAAGGACGTCACCGGTCCGAACAACCGCAAGCTCAAGTCGCTCTCCGATATCCTCAAGGGCAAGCAGGGACGCTTCCGTCAGAACCTGCTGGGCAAGCGTGTCGACTACTCCGGACGTTCGGTCATCGTCGTCGGTCCGGAGCTGAAAATGTATCAGTGCGGTCTTCCGAAGGAGATGGCACTCGAGCTCTTCAAGCCGTTCATCTTAAAGCGTCTTGTCGATATGGGCAAGATCCAGAATATCAAGAGCGCCCGCAAGAAGGTCGACCGCCCGGACGACGATGTCTGGGATGCACTCGAGCACGTCATCAAGGAGCACCCGGTGCTTCTGAACCGTGCTCCTACGCTGCACCGCCTCGGCATCCAGGCATTTGAGCCGATCCTGGTCGAGGGCAGAGCCGTCAAGCTCCACCCGCTGGTCTGCACGGCATTCAACGCCGACTTCGACGGCGACCAGATGGCTGTGCACCTCCCGCTCTCCGCGGAGGCACAGGCGGAGGCACGCTTCCTGATGCTCGCGGCAAACAACCTGCTCAAGCCCTCTGACGGCAAGCCGGTCGCTGTGCCGACACAGGATATGGTCCTCGGCTCCTACTACCTCACGATGGTCAAGGACGGCGAGCCCGGCGAGGGCAAGGTCTTCCGCGACCCCGACGAGGCAATGATGGCTTACAACGAGCATGTCATCACGCTGCACTCCAAGATTCGCGTCCGCATCACCAAGGAGATCGGCGGCAGAAAGATTTCGCGCATCATCGACTGCACCATGGGTCGCCTGATCTTCAACGAGGTCATTCCGCAGGATCTGGGCTATGTCAACCGCAGCGACCCCGAGCACGAGTTTGACCTTGAGGTCACGTTCGTCGTCACGAAGAAGAAGCTCGGCGGCATCATCGATCACTGCATCCGCGCGCACGGCGTCACCATGACCGCCGAGGTGCTCGACAAGGTCAAGGCGCTGGGCTACCGGTATTCCACGAAGTCCGGTCTGACCGTCGCGGTCGTCGACGCGGTCATCCCGTCGCAGAAGGCGGAGATTCTCGCCGAGGCAGATGCCAAGGTCGAAAAGCTCAACGAGCAGTATCAGTACGGCTATATCTCCGACGAGGTGCGCTATCAGCAGGTCTGCGCCGTGTGGAACGACGCGACCGATCAGATCACGAAGGCACTCGAGGATAACTTTGACCCGTTCAACCCGATCAACATCATGGCGGATTCCGGTGCCCGCGGCTCGATCAACCAGATTCGTCAGCTCGCCGGCATGCGCGGTCTGATTGCGAACACCTCCGGTGCGACGATCGAAATTCCGGTCCGCTCCAATTACCGCGAGGGTCTGAACATTTCCGAATACTTCATCTCCTCCCGAGGCGCCCGCAAGGGTCTGGCAGATACCGCACTGCGTACCGCGGACTCCGGTTATCTGACCCGCCGCCTTGTCGATGTTTCGCAGGATGTTATTGTCCGCGAGGTCGACTGCGGCTCCACCGAGGGCATCGAGGTCTACTGCATCAACGACGGCAAGCGTGACTATGAGCCGCTGCAGGAGCGTCTGATCGGCAGATATCTCGTCGAGGACCTCCGCGACGAGCGCTCCGAGCTCTTTATCCCGAAGACCCGCGCCATGACCGAGGCAGATGCCAAGCGCATCGCGGATGCCGGCATCACGCATGTGATGATCCGCTCCGTGCTCGGCTGCAAGGCGAAGAAGGGCATCTGCGCCAAGTGCTACGGCATCAACCTCGCAAACGGCAATCTCGTCTCGGTCGGTGAGGCGGTCGGCATCATCGCCGCACAGTCCATCGGCGAGCCGGGCACCCAGCTCACGATGCGTACTTTCCACACGGGCGGTATCGCAAACGCGGAGGATATCACACAGGGTCTGCCGCGTGTTGAGGAGCTCTTCGAGGCAAGACGCCCGAAGAACGGCGCGATCCTCGCAAAGACCTCCGGCGTCATCCACATGACCGAGGAGAACGGCATCAAGACGATCGTCATTCACGACCCCGAGACCGATACCGACTCCACGCCGTACACGATCCCTTACAACTACCACATCGTCAACGTCGCCGACGAGCACACCGGCAAGACCCGCATCCTGCGCTCGGGCGACACGATCCAGCGCGGTGCGCGTCTGACCACCGGTTCGATCTATCCGATGGACCTGCTCGATATTCTCGGCGTGCAGGCGGTCCAGAACTATATCATCGAAGAGATCCAGTTCGCATACCGTCAGCAGGGCGTTGAGATCAACGACAAGCACATCGAGGTCATTCTCCGCCAGATGATGCGCAAGGTCGTCATCATTGATTCCGGCTCGAGCTATCTGCTCCCCGAGGCAATGGTTGACAAGCGCGAGGTCGAGATGATCAATGCGGCGCTGCAGGCACGCATCGACGCAGGCGAGACCGATCTGCGGCTCGTTGCCACCCGTGCCACGCTGCTCGGCATCACCAAGGCTTCCTCCTCCTCCGAGAGCTTCCTCTCCGCCGCCTCCTTCCAGGAGACCGCAAAGGCGCTGACCGATGCGGCGATCAACGGCAAGAGCGATTATCTGCTCGGTCTGAAGGAGAATGTCATCATCGGCAAGCTGATCCCGGCAGGTACGGGCATGCCGATGTACAACAACGTGCAGATTGTCCGTGCAGACGGCTTCGCGGAGCATCCGGTCGCCCCGCTTTCGCAGCCCATCTGACCGACAGGAGGGGATTCCGTCAGCGGAGTCCCCTCTTTATGATACGCGCTTTTCGGGATTGTGCTGCTGAGATCAATCTCTCCGGACATTTCAAAGGGGTGTATCTCAAGTCCCAATTAAACAGAGAAGGAGCAACCACCACATGAAGCAAATTCGCTCCAGGCTGGTGTCTCTGCTGGCGCTGCTGTGCATTCCCGGCATGACCGTCTGCGCAGAGCCCGACGAGACGACCGCCGCCGAAACGCAGACCACCGAGGAGACGACGACAACCGCCACGACCGCCGACGTGCGCTCCAAGCTGACCTATGAGGAGACGCCGACCGGCTCGCTCCGCATCACGGGCTTCGCGTGGACGGATGAGCGGCGAGTCGAGCTGCCTGCCGTGATCGGCGGCAAAACGGTCACGGAGATCGGGCAGTATGCGATGGAATACTGCTTTGCCGACGAGATCATTCTGCCAGGCTCGCTGCTCTATATCGCCGACAGCGCCTTTGCACAGTGCGCCTATGTGAAAAAGCTCACGGTCCCGACGGGCTGCCGCTATATCGGCGAAAAGGCGTTTCAGGACTGCTCGGCGCTCGAGGAGGTCGTGATTCCGCAGACGGTCACCGATATCGGCTGCATGGCATTCGACGGCACGCCGTTTTACCGAAATCTGACCGGCGATCTGGCGATCTTCGGCGACGGTGTGCTCTATGCGTGGCGCGGCGACGGCAGCACACTGGAGATTCCCGACACGGTCAAAACGGTCGCGCCCTTTGCCTGCTCAAATCACCCCGCGCTCACGTCCGTCACGGTGTCCGACAGCGTCACCCGCGTGCAGGACTGCGCCTTCGGGAACTGTCCGGCGCTCAGTCAGGTCACATTTGAAGGGCAGCCCGACGAGATCGCCGCGGACGCCTTTGCCGACACGAAGTGGTACACGGAGCCCGCCTCGGATTTTCTGATGATCGGCGACATGCTCTATGCCTACCGCGGCAAGGACAGCACCGTCACCGTGCCCGACGGCGTGCGCATCATCAACACCTCGGCATTTGAATGGAATACGGATGTCGCCTCGCTGACGCTGCCGGATTCGGTCGAGGAGATCGGGCGTGCCGCCTTCTGGCGCTGTGAGGGGCTGCAGGCAGCGGCGCTCGGGAATGTGAAGCACATCGGCGAATCGGCATTCTACGGCTGTCAGGCGCTCCGCGACCTGCGCCTCGGGAACAGCCTCGAATCGCTCGGCGACTGCGCGCTCGCAGGGACCGCGCTCAGAACGGTCAGCCTGCCCGACACGACCGAACAGATCGGCACCATGGCGATCGGCTATTTCTACAGCCCGGAGCGCAATCAGTACGAAAAACAGACGGACGCACCGACGCTGTATTCCAACACCGAAGCTGCCGCCGCTTACGCGAAGGCAAACGGCTTGCAGCTCGAACCGCTCCCCGAGGAGGAAAACACCGAGCCGCTCGCAGAGATCACGACGACCGAGAGCGAGCCGCAGGGCTTCACCGGTCCGACCGGGACAGCATGGATTCCCGCAGTGCTCAGCGGCGGCGCGCTGGTGCTGCTCGCGCTCATCGTGCTCATCATCCGCAGGATCGTGCGGAAATAAAGCCAATATAAAACTCCCATTCAAGAAAAGTGTTGTTAAGATAAATCATAATTTACAACTCCTCCACCGCTTCGCGGTCCCCCTCCCCTTGCAGGGGAGGCTTGTGCGGAATCCATATGATTATTGCGAAATCCCGTGTCAGGCTCTCCTGAAAGGGAAGCAGACTGAGGGGTTAGATAATGATTTACCGCAGAAACACAATTCCGAAAAGGGACATATAAAAAGCGGCTCCCGAAGCGGATCGGGGGCTGCTTTTTGTGCGGGCAGCGCTCCCGCAAACTGTACCGCAACACGTCACATTATCGACAAGCTGCGCAGACCGTGTCTTGCACAATCTGCGCATCTGTGCTATAATACCGACGGAGGGTGATCGCATGGCACGCAAAATAACGATGAATCTGCCGACAGGCACCTGCCTTACACTTATGGCGCTCTGCATGACCGGCATGCTGGTGCTCCGGTATTCGCGGATCGATCTGTTCAACCGGAATTCGATCGCCGCGGCGCTCCTTGCAAGTGCCGCTCTGACCGTGATGGGCGGGATATTCGCGGCACTGTCCGGGTGGTTTTATCTGCGGGAGCACAGCAGCCGCGGACGTCGGGCGCTCCGGGCGGGCTTCACGCTGCTGATCGCAGAGGGGCTGCTGGTGCTGAGCTATGTCTCACCGGTGCCGCAGCTTACGTGGCGGCGCGGGGAATACTGTACGCCGGTGCGCGATGTGCAGCTCGCCTTTGCGGTTCTGCACGACGAATCCCAGCCGTTGACCCATACCGGGCTCTTCGCCGAGAAGGTCTATCAGGTTCGGTACGACCGCCGGCACAGCATGACCTACCGGCACTTTGCGCTCCGCGCTGAGAACGGCACTGAAATTCTCAGCCCGTCGATGCGGACGGGCATCTACACGGTCACATATTCGCTGGTGACCGGTCTGCCGGTCTCGATCGTGCCCTATGACCCGGACTGCGGCGAGAATACGCTTGTCTGGCATCATCTGTCCGATCAGGTTTCTGACGGCTGGATCGAGGGCATTCCCGATTTTGCCTATGTGACCTGCGAAACGCTGGAGCGTCCCTTTCCGCGGATGCTGCTGCGACTCACAAAGGGCGGCGAGACCGTCGCGGAGAAGGAATTCACCGGCGATTCTGAGCCGATCCGGCTGATGCTGACCGACACCGCGCCGGGCAGCTGCACGGCGCAGCTTTTTGCGGTGTATCAGAATGCGATGACGGGCGGGCAATACCGGACATTTCCGATCAGCAATGCAGCGGTGACGGAAACGCCGGAATGAGAAATGGCGAGGTAGGAGGTGAATGCGGAATTCGGGATAATTGCGGGGGATTTTCGTTCTCTGTTCTTAACCGTTGCTCCTGCTGTGAAATTGGCTGGGCGCGGGGAGCCCCCGCGGGCGATTTCCTCCGGGCAAGGTTTCGCGGAGTCTCCCAATTTTGCGCAACACACGGCGCTGACGCGCCTTCTTGAGACGCGATACTCCCAATATTTCTTTCAATCAGCAGAAGCAACGGAACAACTCCTCACTCCGAACTGCTCACTGACTTCCTCCCTCCAACCTATCTACCCCCCAAAAAAAGCTCCCTCGCGGCACCAACACCGCGAGGGATTTTTGTGGTTACAAATTGATTTTGCCTGCGGGAACACCCCGCCCTGCTTATTTCACCGCGTAGACCGTGACCTTCTCCTTGGTCTCGTCCGCGGAGATCGTGCCGCCGTCGCTGCCGCCCGAATAGGTGCCGCCGCTCCACACATAGTTCGTCTCCGTGCCGCCCGAAACCGTGCCGCCGTAGCTGACCTTGTATTCCGCGCCCGAAAGCAGCCCCGGACCCGAATACAGCACATACTTATACCCGCGCGGCGAGGTCATCGTGAAGACCGTCGCGCTGCCGCGCATCACATTGACGATCGACTCCGGGCTCTGCGCAGTCGCAAAGGTCAGCGCGAGCACGTTCGCCGTCGTGACCGAAGCATCCGGCATCGTGCAGGTGTTGCCGATCGCCCAGAAATTGCCGCCCGTGACCGTGAGCGGTCCGTCACAGTACATTGCGCCCTTCTCCTCACGGACACCGCCGAGGAATACCGACGAGCCGCCCGTGATCGTCACATAGCCGTCGGTCTTGATGCCGTTCGTGCCGCCGTCGCAGAAGAGGTTGCCGCCGTTGATCTCGATGCCGTCGTTCGAGTGCAGGCAGCTCTTCGTCGACTTGATGTTGACCGTGCCGCTGTTGACGATGATGTCGTCATCGCTCTGCACGCCGTGTGCGTAGACGCCGTTGATATTGAGCACGCCCTCGCCCGCGAGCACGACCGTGTCCTCGGAGAAGATCGCGCCCTTGTCTTCGTCATGCGTGCCGCCGTCAGTGATCGAGTTGGTCGTGCCGGCGAGCGTCTCGATTGTGACCTTCTTCGCCGCCTGACACCAGATCGCAGACCCCGCCTTGTTCGTGATATTGGCGTTGTTGAGGATCAGCTTGACCTTCTTCTTGTCGGTCTCGATGTAGATCTGACCGTTGTCGAGCGTGCCGGTGATCTCAAAATTGCCGCCCTTGGTAATTGTGATCTTGCTGCCGCTGATCGAAATGCCCTCGCCCGAATACTTCGCGGAGGAGCCGTTCAGCACGATGTGATAGGTCGGCTTGATCTCGGAGCTCTCCTCGCTGCTCTCCGAGCCGCCGCCCGAGGGCGTGCTGCTCTCAGCCTTCGAGGAGGAGGCGTCCGCCTTGGAGCTGCTGTCTGCCTTCGAGCTGCTCTGCGTATTGCCGCCGTTCCCGCCCTGATTGTCGTTCTTCGAGGATTCGTCGGACGCCTTCGAGGATTCGTCCTTTCCGGCTTTGCTCTCTTCTGACGCCTTGCTCTCTGTGCCGCCGGAAGCCTTGCTGTCACTGTTTTCGGCTTTGCTCTCGGTTTGATTGTTGCTGCTTTCCGCTTCAGAATCCTCCGCGGCGCTCTCCTCATCCGACCGGCTCTCCTGTACTGCGGAGTCCGCGGAGCTGTTTGCATTGACGTTACCTGTCGAGCTCTCCTGCCCGCAGCCTGCGAGTGCGCCCGCGAGAAGCATCGCGGTCAGAACGGCGATCAGACGCTTTCTGTGCTGTTTCATATACTAATCTCCCTTTTTTCAGAATCGGGAAACAGACCGGAGTGCGTTCCCCGGTCTGCTTCCCCCGTTTCGGAATGAATGATCACTTTTCTTTTGTGTTGTAGATCTGGTCATCGTAGCGATAGAGCACGAGCGTGACATTGAGGTTGCCGTTCAGCGTGCGGATCTCGTCGATGAACTTCTTCTGGTCGGCGTCTGTCTTCATGCAGACGGAATAGATCAGCTCAAACAGTGTGCCGTATTCGGTCGTCTTGACGCGGCGGAGCAGCCATCTGGTCGCATATTTGTCAAGCACCTGATCGAACAGACCGTTGTAGTTGAGATTCTCCGGGATCGTGACCTTGAGGGTCATGTCCTGTGTTTTCGGCGCTGCGAAGTTGATCAGATTGAAGATGATCAGCAGTGCCGCAAGAATCGCGAAGATCACGAACGCATAGCCGATGAAGCCGATGCCGCAGACCGTGCCCATGACCATTGCGAAGAGGACATAGGAGATATCCTTCGGGTCGCCGGGCGCTGAGCGGAACCGCACGAGCGAGAAGGCACCGGTCAGCGAGATCGCCGCGGTCACGCCGGTCGTGCTGTTCGCGAGCAGGCACATCATCACGATGATCGTCGACACAAGCCCCGAGAGCATCGGCATTGCGAGCACATAGCTCTGTGCATAGCCGGTCTTGCGGTGCGTGAACATGTAGACGAACGCGATCAGCAGCCCGAGCACCAGTGCACAGCCGACACAGGCGAGCACCTTCCCGACGCCCGGGAAATCAAGGTTGTATTCCGACTGATCGTTGAACAGCCGGGTGAAGAAGTCGGTCGCGGCAAACGCCGCAGCGGTCACATTAAGCATAAGCTGCCGTCCTTTCCTGCTTCTGCGCGCCCTGCCGTTCTGCCGCAGCCGTCTCGCGCGCATAGTTTTTGTATGCAGTCCCGTATTTGGAGAAGCTGATGCGGCGGATCTCCAGCTCGGAGAGTGCCTTGCTCATCCACAGCGGAAATGCGCCGGGGACCTTGATTTCCATCAGGCGCTGATCGGGCAGGATGAGCTGCGAGCCGTAGCTGCCCTTCGCGAGCGTCAGATCATGCCGTCTCGCGGTGATCTCGCGGTCGAAGGTCAGGCGGAAATCGGGATCGTCCTTGCCGAAGAACGCTGCGCGCTGGTAGCTGATATACTGGCGCGGCGCGACGGAATCATAGCAGTTGAGGAAGACATCCATCTCGCGGATGACCTGCTGGTCGATGAAGCGCTCGTAGTAGGGCTTCACGCGGGTCTGGATATAGCTTTCTGCCTCCTGAAGCGTCATGGCGACTCTGCGCTTGGTCACGATGCCGCCGATCTTCTTTTTCACCTCGAGGAAGACGGAGGCGTCCTGCGCTGCGGGCGAATAGTAGCTGCGCAGTCTGAGCTTCTCCTTGTAATAGGGCTTCGCGAGCGAGGTGCGGATGAGGAAATCATCCGGGGTGTCGTAGTAGATGTTGTAGATGCCGTATTCCTTGCCGCCGACGCAGTAGGCATCGGGGTTCATGTGCTGGTGCACGATGGGCATCAGCCCTTCAAACTGCTCTTTTGTGAGCATGAACTTGACTTCACGGCGCTGGAATGTGCTGATCGCCATTGCCAATCCCTCCTTTTTTCGATCGGGCTTGCCGCCCGGGGCTGTTCTCATTTTATATGTCTATTATAGTGAGAACAACTTAAACGAACCTGAAATATTCCCCAAAGAAAGTGAAAGGTATGTGTTGGTCTGTGTGTATTCACTGTGCGATCGTCACCCCGGCACAGTACCGGATCAATCCTTGAGCGGTATGCCCTTGCCGTCGGTATTGATCGAGCCGGTCAGGATCATGATGCCCTCGACGAGACCCCAGATCGCGGAGACGAAGGCGAGCGCGCCGCAGGAGAAGAGCGTCATCAGAAGCTGCACGAGCGCCTTGGAGTTGTAGCCGAGGTAGAAATTGTGGACACCGAGCGCGCCGAAGAGAATGTCGAGCACGCCCGCGACCGCCTTGGACTTCTGCACGGCGCCTGTATAGGATTGCTGCTGGGTGTAGTCGGGCATGGAGCGCGTCTGTCCGTAGGGCTGGGCGTAGGGATTCTGCTGTGCGAAGGACTGCCCCTGCTGCTGCGGATAGGGTGTCTGCTGGGGATAGGCTGTCTGCTGCTGGGCATAGGGTGCCTGCTGCTGGGCATAGGGTGCCTGCTGCTGCGCATAGGGTGCCTGCTGCTGGGCATAGGGTGCCTGCTGCTGCGCATAGGGCGCCTGCTGGCGGGCATAGGGAGCCTGCTGGGCATATTGCTGACCGTACTGTGCCTGCGCCTGCTGTCCGTTGAAAGCGATATTCAGAGGATTGCCGCAGAGCTCACAGACGACTGCACCGGGCTCGACGATGGAGCCGCAGGTGCCGCAGTATTTGATACCGCTGCCGACTGCGAAGCCGCATCTGGGGCAGGTGATATCGGTATCTGCAAGCAGCTCAGCACAATTCCTGCAAAACATATAGGTGCCTCCTTATGATTCCTTGCATATTATTTCTCATGAGCGTATACAGAAGAACGCACACTGCTCTAATTGTATTATACTAGGTTTTTTTCGTTCTGTCAAGTCCTTGAACTGCTCTCTCCGCGCAATCATTGCGCATTTCGCATTCCCCCGCCCGCCGGGCTTGCTTTTTTTGCCGCAATGTGCTATAATATCTCCAGTATCCCGAGCGAAAGGAGCAATCATCATGAGCCCGAAACCCAAAAAGCCGAATCCCGGCTCAAACCGTCAGCAGAGACGTGCGCAGGAGCGTAACCCCTATCCCCGGAAATCCGAAAAACCCACCTGGCTGCGTGTGCTGATCATCGCTGTCCTTGCGATCATGATTCTCGGCTTCTTTATTCTCCCCCTGCTGCATTGATTCTGTCGCTGCACCGGTCCCGCCTCCCATGCGGTTCCGGTGCGCTTCTCTATAGAAGTGAAGATTCTGAACATCTGTCGCTGTATAATAGATAGAAATACAGCGTGAAAGCGAGGAAATCAGCATGGCAAAGCAGCGGACAAAATTTGAATGCACCGCGTGTGGACGGGCAGTGCCCGCCTCCGATTCAAATGAATGGGGGAATGAGTGATGGCAAAGCAACGGACTAAATTTGAATGCACCGCGTGTGGGGCGGAATACCCGAAGTGGATGGGCCGCTGCACAAGCTGCGGCGCTTGGAATACCGTCGAGGAATCACTGCCCGAGGTGCGCACCCCCGTCACCGGCGGGCTCGGCAACGCGCGCCGTCCCGCGGCAGACCTCTCCGCGCAGATCAAAGAGCTCTCCCAGATCGGCACCAACGACGATATCCGCTATGACACCGGCATCCCCGAGCTGAACCGCGTGCTCGGCGGCGGGCTCGTCAAGGGCTCGGCCGTGCTGCTCGGCGGCGAGCCCGGAATCGGGAAAAGCACGTTGCTGCTGCAAATCTGCCAGTTTCTCGGCGAATCGCATTCCGTGCTCTATGTCTCGGGCGAGGAGTCGGCAAGGCAGATCAAGCTCCGCGCACAGCGCCTGCATGTCGATACCGAAAGCCTCTACATCCTCACCGTCAGCGACGCCGAGGCGGTCTGCGACACGGTCATGGAAACAGAGCCCGACGTCGTCATCATCGACTCGATCCAGACCATGCACATCAACGGGCTGACCTCGGGCTCGGGGTCGGTGCCGCAGGTGCGCGAGTGCACCAATCTCTTCATGCAGACCGCAAAGGCGAAGGAGATCCCGTTCTTTCTGGTCGGGCATGTGACCAAGGAGGGCGCGATCGCGGGTCCGAAGGTCATGGAGCATATCGTCGACACCGTGCTGATCTTCGAGGGCGACCGCTACCAGAGCGTGCGCATTCTTCGCGCGGTCAAAAACCGCTTCGGCTCGACCAATGAGATCGGCGTCTTCGAGATGACAGAGGACGGGCTCTCGGAGGTCGAAAATCCCTCGGCAATGCTGCTGGAGGGGCGCCCCGTCGGGGTCTCGGGCACATGCGTCTGCTGCATGATGGAGGGCAGCCGCCCGATCCTCGCGGAGATTCAGGCGCTCTGTGCAAAGAGCACGCTCTCGTCGCCGCGCCGCACCGCGACCGGCTTTGATTATAACCGCGTGTATATTCTGCTCGCCGTGCTCGAAAAGCGCATGGGGCTCTTTTTCGGCGCACTCGACGTCTATCTCAATATTGTCGGCGGGTTCCGGCTCGATGAGCCCGCGGGCGATCTGGCAGCCGCCCTTGCGCTCTATTCCGCGCTGATGGACAAGCCCATCGGCGAGACCGTGCTTGCCTTCGGGGAGATCGGGCTCGGCGGCGAGCTGCGCGGCGTCTCGAATGCGGCACAGCGCATCGCGGAGGCAGAGCGGCTCGGGTTTACGCTCTGTATTCTCCCGAAGCAGACCCTGCGCACGCTCCAGACCGGGCGGTTCCACATCCGGCTCGAGGGCGTGTCGAATCTCAGGGAGGCATTCCATGTGCTTGAGACACACGCCAAACGCAAGGAGCATGAATTGCCGGACTGATCGGGTATCTGCCGGGGGAAGTCCGGCGGCGGCTTTTTCCTGCGGAGCGAATCTGACGCATGGATCCTCTGCCGCAAAAACGGCGCGATCTCCGTCGCGGACGACTGGAAGGAAATATTTTCCGGTCTGAACATTTAGTTCCGTTCGGAGTTAGGAATTGAGGGGTTCCGGTGCGCTGTCCATTCAGCAGCTAAAACAAGGGTAACGGAACAACTTCTCACTTCTCATTTCTAATTTCCTACTTCTAAAGGGGGTGTTTTTCTTGGCAAATGTATTCTGTGTGCGGCGCAGCGACCCCGAGGAGCTGAAGATCAGCATCCCCGACCGCGGCACCGATGTGCTGATCTCGGTGCTGGCGCTCGCCTGCGCGGCACTCGCCGAAACGGAAAGTCAGAAGCGCATGGCGGTCTGGCTGGCAGAGCATGACCGCAGACTCGGGACGGGCTTCATCGGGTTTGCGATCGCCGAAATGCCGTGGGAGGCGTGCAGCTTCGCCGAGGACCGCGGCTTTCTCGTGCGCGCCGTCGACGCCGCCTCGATGCAGACGGGCTGGGACAAGCTCTCCTATCTGCCGAATGAGCCGCAGCTGCGACCGATCCTCGGGTGGTTCCACAAGCAGCTTCTGCGCCTGAAAATCACCGATATCGACCCCTATGCGCTGAACGACTGGCTCGACGACATGGAGCCGGACGACCCGGTGCAGACCGGCTTCCCGAAATGTGATCGCCACGGCATCTACAAGACCTTTCTCGGGTGCCAGATCTGCAACTGTCAGGGGGTGTGAGCAGGGAGGATGGAGCAGGTAGGAGGTAGGAGGGAGCAGGTCAAGTTAGGAGTGAGGAGTTAGGGGTGAGGAGTTGTCCGTGATCCGTGCTTTAGCCGCTCCCCATTCAAACCCATCGCCGTTTGCCCGCAAACATGCGATTCCGCCATGACTCATTATTCTTTTCCACGCCCCTCTCTCTGAACTATCCCTCAGCAGCAGAAGTGCAGGTGACGGTAATTATTCCGCATTCCCATGTTTTGCCGTAGGAAAAACTTGCGCATCTCCGCTTTCACCTCCTACCTCCTCCCTGCTACCTCCTCCCTGCTTCTTCGCGCGACAGCCCGCAAAAAAGTCCCTTCCGAATGATGTCCGGAAGGGGCTTTTACTGTTATTCGTCGTCGTCCTCGCCGCTCTGTGCGGTCTGACCCTTTTGCTCATCTGCGCTGTCGTCCGTATAGGAATCGGAATCGTCGGCGCCGTCCAGCGGGTCGAAATCGAGCAGCTCGTCGCCGGAGATTGCCTTTGTCTCCTTCAGCGCCTTCCTTGCCTTCTCCGCCTGTTCGGCAGCTTCCTTTTCGGCAGCCGCCTTCTCCGCGGCAGCCTTTTCCGCGGCTTCCTTCTCGGCAGCAGCCTTCTCCGCGGCAGCCTTCTTCTGCGCTTCCTCGGCGCGGCGGCTCTCGACCGTCAGTGTGCCGTTCATGATCGCGAGGAACTCCTCCTCGTTGACCTTCTCATACTCCAGCAGGAACTGCGCCAGCGCCTCGTGCTCGGCGCGGTGCTCCTGCAGAATGGTCAGGGCGCGCTCGTAGGATTCCTCGATGATGCGGCGGACCTCCTTGTCGATGCGTGCGGCGACCTCCTCGGAGTAATCGCGGACATGCCCGTAATCGCGCCCGATGAAGACCTCGTCGCTCTCGGAGCCGTACATGACCGGTCCGAGCTCGTCGGAGAGACCCCAGCGCGTGACCATGTTCTTCGCCAGCTTGGTGGCGCGCTCGATATCATTCGACGCACCGGTGCAGATATCGTCGAGTGCGACCGCCTCGCCCGCTCTGCCGCCCAGCATCATCACGATCGTTTCGAGCAGCTTGGTGCGCGTCATGTGGTTGTCCTCGGTGACCGGGCGTGTCCATGTCATGCCCGCAGCCATGCCGCGCGAAATGACGCTGACCTGCTGGATGCGGTCCTGCGTTTTGAGGTGGTGCGCCGCGACCGCGTGCCCTGCCTCGTGATAGGCGGTGATGCGCTTGTCGGTCGGGGTCGGGATATGGGATTTCTTCTCCGGACCCGCGAGCACCTTCATCGTCGCCTCCTCGATATCCGCCTTGATGATCGCCTTGCGGTTGTCGCGCGCGGCGAGGATCGCTGCCTCGTTCAGCAGATTTTCAAGGTCTGCGCCGGTGAAGCCCTGCGTATCCTTCGCGATCTCGTGGAAATCGACATCGGGACCGATCGGCTTCTTGCCCTTGTGCACCTTGAGGATCTCCTCTCTGCCCTTGACATCGGGGTAGTTGACCGTGATCTGACGGTCAAAGCGCCCCGGACGCAGCAGTGCCGGGTCGAGAATGTCGCGGCGGTTCGTCGCGGCAATGACGATGACGCTCTCGTTCTCCTCAAAGCCGTCCATCTCGACAAGGAGCTGGTTCAGGGTCTGCTCGCGCTCGTCGTGACCGCCGCCTAACCCCGAGCCTCTGTGGCGTCCGACCGCGTCGATCTCGTCGATGAATACGATCGAGGGCGCGTGCTTTTTCGCCTGCTCAAAGAGGTCGCGCACACGCGATGCACCGACGCCGACGAACATCTCGACGAAATCGGAGCCGGAGATCGCGAAGAACGGCACGCCTGCCTCGCCCGCGACCGCTCTTGCCAGCAGCGTCTTACCGGTGCCGGGAGGACCCAGCAGCAGCACGCCGCGCGGGATTCTCGCGCCGATATCCTCAAACTTCTTCGGGTTCTTGAGGAAGTCGACCAGCTCTGCCATTTCGGCTTTTTCCTCGTCGGCACCGGCGACGTCGGCGAAGGTCGCCTTTTTCGCACTGCCGGTCAGCGCCTTGATGTTTGCCTTGCCGAAGGAATTGATCTTGCCGCCGCCGTTCGCCTGCCGGAACATCACGACAAAGAGCACGATCGCCATGATCATCAGCACCGCAGTCGGGATGACCGTCAGCAGCCATGAGTTGTCCGTGACCTTGAAATAGTCCTGCGCGAGCGGCTCGCCCGGGTGCGCCTCATTGTACTGCGCGCGGTAATCCTCGACGTCATTGAGGAAGAGCGAGACATTCGGCACCTCGTAGGTGTGCACCTTCGTGTCGCCCTCGAGCTGATATTTCAGCTCTCCGCTTCCGAGATCAAGCGTATATGCGGTCACCTGCTGCTTGTCGAAATACTCCATGATATCGGAATACTTCACGGTGTGCTGGCGGCTCGAAAGTGACGGCAGCAGCACCCAGATCGCGACAATGAACAGCAGCGCGACAATGATATAGGTCATGATCCCACGATTTTTTCCCATACGTTCTCTCCTTTTCAGAATGTATATGCTCAGCCCTCCGGGCGGGTGATGCGGATCACCGTGAGCCTTGAGCTGTCTGCATCCGGTCTGACACGCGCCGCTATGCCGATGCCCTCGCAGAATACCGCGCCGCACCCGTCGTAGAGCACATGCAGCCTTCTGCGCTCCGCCGCGGGGATCTCCGCCCCGATCAGCGTGTGCAGACGGCTGTGAAAATCTCTGCCCGGCAGCATGATCGTGTCGTCACGCGCCCACTGCCGGAAATACAGTGTACCCTTTATTTTATCAGCATCCAGCGTAACCCTTGTGTTTGCTGTGTGAATATTCCGTGATAACCCGCACGCTTCGGCAGACACCGTGCATCCGGGCACGACCTCCTGCGGGTGATCTGTCAGGGGAAATTCCCCCTGCATGGGCGGGCGCACGGAATTGAGATAGAGCGTGCCCCGCAGCAGCTGCGCCGCGATCCGTCCGGTCGGCATATATCTGCCGCCGCCCTGCTGCACCAGCGCGTCAATGCCCTCCAGGATCATGCGGGAGGGGTCGGTGCGGGCTTCGAGCATGCGCAGGCGCCGCAGATACATGCGCATCCGGATGGGTCTTGCGAGCTCTGAGAGCCCCCTGAGTCCGCCGAAATCCGTCTGTCTCGCCGCAAATTCGCGGTCTGCGGTCTCCGTCAGAAATGCCTCGTCCTCCGAGAGCACCGCGGCGGTCTGTGCCAGATGGCGCACGGCGGCGGGATTTTCCGCGGTCAGCGCGGGCATCAGCGTCTGCCGCAGCCGGGAGCGGGTATTGTCGCCGGTGAAATTGGTGCTGTCCTCCACATAGCTTTGCCCGATTTCTTCCAAAAAACCGAGAATTTCCGCTTTTGCCGCGGTCAGCAGCGGGCGGATGATTCTGCCGCTGCGTGCCGGGATGCCGGTCAGCCCGCGGAGCCCCGAGCCCCGCAGCAGATGGAACAGCACGGTCTCGGCATTGTCGTCGGCGTGGTGTGCGGTCGCGATCTCGCCCGTTTGAGCTGCCTGCATCAGTGCCTCATAGCGCAGCTGACGCGCCGCGGTCTCGAGCGAGAGATGCTGCTCCCGCGCATAGCCCGGCGCATCGACATGCACGAGCGTGAACGGAATGCCGCAGCGCGCGCAGAGCTCCGCACAGAAGGCAGCGTCGCGGTCTGCCTCAGCCCCGCGGATGCCGTGGTGCACATGCACTGCCGCGAGCGTCAGGGAGAGCCGCTCCCGGAGCCGGCAGAGCGCGAGAAGCAGTGCCGTGCTGTCGGCACCGCCCGAGAGTGCGACCGTGCACTGCCCGGGTGAGGGGCATCCGGCGCCGCGCAGGATGTGTTCGGTCAGCGTCATCATGCGGGCGGCGGGTTGTCGTGTTCGGGCGTGGAGAAGCGCGTGAACTGCGGGTCCCACACGAGGTCAATCTTCGAGGTCTCGCCGTGGCGGTTCTTCGCGACGATGCACTCGGTGATGTTCGCGCCCTCTGCCTTGTCGCGCTTGTAGTAGTTGTCGTTATAGAGGAACATGATGATATCGGCGTCCTGCTCGATCGAGCCCGATTCACGCAGATCGGACATCATCGGGCGCTTGTCGGTGCGCGATTCGACGCCGCGGTTGAGCTGCGAGAGCAGCAGCACGGGGATATTGAGCTCCTTTGCCATGAGCTTTAGGTTTCGCGTGATATCGGAGATGACGAGCACGCGGTTATCGGTCTTGAGCGGGGCATCCATCAGCTGCAGATAGTCGATGACGACCATGCCGAGATTTTTCAGATGCCTCAGCTGTGCCTTCATCTGCTGCACGGTGATGCCCGAGCCCTCGGAGAGATAGATCGTCATATCCGAGAGCACATCGGCGCTGGCGGCAAGACGCCCCCATTCATCGGGGGCGAGCCGACCGGTGCGCAGCTTGTAGGAATCAACGAGCGCATGGGTCGAGAGCATGCGCGAGACCAGCTGCTGCATGCCCATTTCGAGCGAATAGATCACGACGTTCTTCTGCGTGCTCTTTGCGACATTGGTCGCGAGATTGAGCGCGAACGAGGTCTTGCCCATGCCCGGGCGCGCCGCGAGAATGACGAGGTCGGAGTTGTTCATGCCGCCGGTGATCGCGTCGAGCGTCGGGTAGCCGGTCCTCGCGCCGACATATTTGTCGCGGTCGGGACCGGAGATATCGCCGAGGTGCTTGTAGGTGTCGACCATGACCTCCCGGATGGCGACCAGCCCCTTGGAATCGCGTCCGCCGCGGATATCGAAGAGCCGCTGCTCGGCGGCATCGAGGAGCGTTTCGGCGCTGTCGGAGCCGTCTGCGATGCGCCTGAGCAGATCGCGCGCGACCTCTGCCAGGCGCCGCTCCGTGTGCTTCTCCTGCATGATCTCGCAGTAGCTGCGGATGTTTCCGGCAGAGGGGACATTCTGGATCAGCGCGGTCAGATAGCGCTTGCCCTCCGCCGACGTCGCAAAGATGCCCTGCTTGACCGCCTCATTCAGCACGACGACCAGGTCGATGTTCGCGCCCTGCCCGCTGCCGAAGAGTGCTGCCATCAGCGTGAAGAGCTGGCGGTGCTGCTCGACATAGAACGCCTCGGGCTTGATGATCGTGAGCGCGACGGTGACGGTGTCCGGGTCGACCAGAACCGACCCGAGCACAGCCTGCTCCGCGTCGATGCTGTGCGGAAGCGTCTGCTCGCCGAAGCTCTCCGTTCCGGTCAGAACAGAAGCATCAGCCATTTTCGAGCACCACGGAGACGGTGAATTTCGCAGTCACGCCGCCGTAGAATTTCGCCTCAGCGCTGTATTCGCCGACATTCTTCATCTCGGAGCTGACTGCGATTTTGCGCTTGTCGACCGCGATGCCGAACTGTTCCGCGACTGCCTCTGCGACGGTCCCGGCGGTCACGGAGCCGAAGAGCTTGCCGCCCTGTCCGCCCTTTGCGCGCACGGTGACGGTCTTGCCCGAGAGCTTTGCAGCCTGCTCCTTTGCCTCCTGCGTCGCAACATCAATTTTATGCTGCTCGGATGCCTTCTGTCCTGCGAGACGGTTCAGGTTTTCCGGGGTTGCCTCGACGGCAAGCCCTTTGCCGAGCAAAAAGTTGCGGGCATAGCCGTCCGAGACGTTCTTGATCTCGCCCTTTTTGCCGGTGCCCTTCACATCTGCGAGTAAAATAACCTTCATGATCGAAAAATCCTTTCGTGTAAAAATGAGAAGTGAGAAATAAGTCAGCAGTCAGAAGTGAGGAGTGAGGAGTTGCGGTATGCGCTTCGCGCATGATTGATCATGGGGCTTCGCCCCGGACCCCGCTTTGCTGTCTCCGTTCAGCGGCAGAAGTGAACGTGAACGGAACCATTTCTCATTTCTCACTTCTTATTCCGCTTTCTCCTCTTCGGCTTCTGCGGGTTCCGCGTCATCTGCGGCTGCGGTGTCTGCGGGCTCCTGCGCGATCTCGTCGAGCACGGCGATCAGCTTGGCACGCAGCTCGTTGACCGAGCAGTCGCGCTGCTGGGTCGCTGCCATCGTCTGATGCCCGCCGCCGCCGAGACGCTCCATCACGACCTGCACATTCATCGCACCGAGCGAGCGCGCCGAAATGCAGCTCAGCTCGCCGCGCGGGAAGATCACAAACGACGCATCGACATTTTCAATTCCGAGCAGCTCGTCCGCGGTCTGCGAGGCGATGATCTGGATATCCGGCACATTCTCGTCCTCGACCGTGATCGCCACGCGCTGATAGAGCTCTGCCGCCGCGACCAGCTTCGAGCGCTGGCGGTAGGCGTCCATCGAGCCCGCAAAGAGCGTCTTGACCGCGGTCGGGTCGGCGCCGCGCTCGCGCAGATAGGCGGCGACCTCAAAGGTGTGCACGCCCGTCTGCATCACGAAATTCTTCGTGTCGAGCATGATGCCCGAGAGCAGCGCTTCCGCACAGAACTGCGGCATCTGATCGCGCCAGTCGTAATACTGGATCATGCCAGCGACCAGCTCCGCCGCCGAGGAGGCGTGCGGGTCGTGGAGCTTTAAAGTCGTGTTGTCGAGATAGTTGACCATCTGCCGGTGGTGGTCGATCACCGCGACATGCTTTGCCATTTTGTAGAGCGCGACATCCTCGACGATATCCTTGCTGAACGTGTCGACGATCACGACAAGGTCCTCCTGCGTGAACATCGCGCGGGCTTCTTCGGGGGTGATCATCACGCCGGGCATTTCCGTCGCGATGCGGTCGACCAGAAATTTCGCGAGCGAGGTATCCTGCCGGATGACGATATGATAGGGCACGCCGGTCTCCTCCGCGATGAACGCGACGCCGACCGCCGCGCCGACCGCGTCGAGGTCGCTGGCACGGTGCCCCATGATAAACACATGCTGGCAGCGCTTCATCAGGCTGACCAGATCCTTTGCAATGGCGCGGTTCTTCGCCTTGCTCCGGTGCTCGATGCCCTTGGAGACGCCGCCGTAGAAGGTATAGCCCTCGTCGGTCTTGATCGCAGCCTGATCGCCGCCGCGCCCCAGTGCCATATCGAGCGACTGCTGGGCATAGCGCTCATTCTCCGCGAGGTTCTCGCCGCTGCGCCCGACACCGATCGACAGCGTGAGCGGGGAGCCCTTGACAGCGATCTTGCGCGCCTCGTCGAGCAGCGGGAAATGCGCCTTTTCCATCGCGAGCACATGCTTTGCGACGGTCAGCACAAGGAAGCGGTCCTCGTCGAGGTGGCAGAACACGCAGTCGGTGTCCTCCAGAAAGCGGTCAAAGAGATTCTCGAGCGCGGCGAGCACCGCGGCACGCTCGCTCTGCCGTGTGCCGTTGAAGAGGTCCTCGTAGTTGTCCACGACGATCATCATGACGCACGGGCGCGTATCCATAAAGCGCTTTTTGAGCGCGGTAAACTTCGTGATATCCTGAAAGCAGAGCAGCTCGCCGGTGCTGCGGCTGTGCTCATAGCGGGTGCGCGTGACGCGGAAGGTGCGTCCGTCGTGCTCAAAGAGCCCCGCGCCGCCCTCGCCGATCTCGTCGAGGTTCAGCGGCATGACGTCCTCGAGCGTCTGCCCGTAGAGCTCGTCGCCGTTTGCGACCTCGGAATAGAAGCTCTCGTTATACCAGATGATCTCGCGCTGTTCGTCGAGAATGGCGACCGGCACGGGCATGTGCTCCGGTGCATTATAGAGCGTATCCTTGAGGGCGCGGTTCATGCCGGAGAAATAGCGCAGCATGTTTTTCCGCAGCAGCAGCAGCTCGCAGACAAGCCAGAGCAGACCGAGCGCGAACAGCACAGCCGTCAGCCAGATGACCGCCCTGTGCGGCGGTTCACTGCGCAGCAGCAGCAGCACGGCAGCGATTGCCGCACCGATCACGATTGCCGCAGCGGCAGCGAGCCTGCGCGGCTTTTTGAACTGCATCCGTTTCACCTCCGGAAAATGAGATAATGAGAAGTTGTTCTGTTGCTGTTCCGCAAAGTGCGTCCCGTTTGTGCTGCAAAGAGTGCGGGCGCAGGGCTTACATTTCAAGAATAATGGGGAGAATCATCGGGGAGCGCTTGGTCGTCTCGAAGATATAATCCGAGAGCGTGTCGCGCAGACGCCCCTTGAGCCCGTTCCAGTCGCGCAGATCGGATGCACTGCACCGGTCAAGCGCGTCCTCCAGACGCTTGCGCGCCTCCTCCATCAGCTCCTCGGATTCGCGGACATAGACAAAGCCGCGCGAGATCAGCTCGGGTCCCGAGATCACCGCGTTCTCCGCGCGGTCGACGCCGATGACCACCACGATCAGACCGTCCTGCGCCAGATGCTTGCGGTCGCGCAGCACCACGGAGCCGACATCGCCGACACCGAGCCCGTCGACCAGCACTCTGCCCGAGGGCGCCTCACCGACAATGCCCATCGTTTCGCCGTTCGTCTCGATGACCGCGCCGATGTGCCCGATGATGATATTGTCCCGCGGGAGCCCTGTCTCCAGCGCGAGCGCCGCATGCTTTTTCAGATGCTTGTATTCGCCGTGCACCGGGATAAAGAAGCGCGGCTTGGTCAGCGCCAGCAGGAGCTTTAACTCCTCCTGACATGCGTGACCCGACACATGCACCTCGTACATGCGCTCGTAGACCACATGTGCGCCCGACTTCATCAGCTCGTTGACCACGCGGGTGACGTATTTCTCGTTGCCGGGGATCGGTGTTGCCGAGATGATGATGAAATCCTGCGGGGTGATGTTGACCTTTTTGTGATCGCCCATCGCCATGCGCGTCAGTGCCGACATCGGCTCTCCCTGCGAGCCCGTCGTGATCAGCACGATCTGGTCGGCGCGGTAGCGGTTCATCAGGTCGATATCGATGATCGTGCCGTCGCTGACCTCGAGATAGCCGAGCTCTCTGGCGATTGCAATGACATTGACCATGCTTCTGCCGAAGACGGCGACCTTGCGTCCGCTCGCCTCGGCGTGGTCGATGATCTGCTGCACGCGGTGGATATTCGAGGAGAAGGTCGCGATGATGATGCGCTTGCCCTCCGCCTCGGCGAAGAGCTTGTCGAAGGATTCGCCGACCTTGCGCTCACTGGGGGTATAGCCCGGGCGCTCGGCATTGGTGGAATCCGCCATCAGCGCGAGCACGCCGCGGGAGCCAAGCTCGCTGAAGCGTCCGAGGTCGATGATGCCGCCGTCGATCGGGGAGTAGTCGACCTTGAAGTCGCCGGTGTGAACGAGCACGCCTGCCGGGGTATGGATCGCGAGACCGACCGCATCGGGGATGGAGTGGTTGACGTGGATGAGCTCGACCGCCATGCAGCCCATGCGGACGGTTTTCCGCGGCTGGACGACATTGAGCTGCACCTTGCCGTCGAGCTGGTGTTCCTTGAGCTTTGCCTCGACCAGCGCGAGCGTCAGGCGGGTGCCGTAAACGGGGATATTGATTTTTTTCAGCAGATAGGCAAGCCCGCCGATGTGGTCCTCATGCCCGTGGGTCAGCACGATGCCGCGGACGCGGTCGGCGTTCTTCTCGACGTAGGTGAAATCGGGGATGACCAGATCGACGCCGGGCATTTCGGCGTCCGGGAAGGCGAGCCCGCAGTCGATGATGAACATATCGTTTGCGCACTCGATGACGGTCATATTCTTGCCGATCTCGCCGAGCCCCCCGAGCGGGATAATGCGGACGGGGGTTTTGGCGTGGGCGGGCTTTGCGGAGCGCTTGGGAGCGGGGCTCCGCAGGGCAGGCGGGGTTTCCGCGGGGAGGCGCCGTGCGGGAGCGGGCTGCTCCTTCTGGGACTTGGGCGCGGGCTGGGGCTGTTTGCGCTCGAGCTTTTCGCTGACGAGCTCAGCGGGCAGGATCTTGCGCCCGACCGCCGAGACGGGGATCGGGGTCCGCTTCTGGGGGCGGGCACTGCGAGCGAAGGGTGCGCCGCTGTTTTTTCCGTTTCGCTTGGGGTTTCTGTTCAATATTGTACCTCACTTTCCTGCGCGGCACACGGTGTGTCGGCGCAGTGTTGTTTTTATCCCATACAGATTTAGTATACGCCAAATGCGGAAAAAAGTCAAGTGTTTTTGCAAGCGCGGGGGAAAATGTGTCTGAAAAGGGGCGTAATTCCGACGGTTTCCGACATTCCGGGGGAGGGGGAGGGGAGTAGGGAGAAGGTCAAGTTAGCAGTGAGGAGTGAGGAGTGAGAAGTTGTTCCGTTTTTTGTTCCTGCTGCTGATCGAGAAGGGAGCAGGGAGGAGGTAAATGCGGAATGCGGAACGAAAAACCCCCGCAATCATTCCGCATTCACATCCTACTTCCTCCCTCCTACTTCCTCCCTCCTGCTTCCTCCCTCCCCCCTCCTCATTTCCCGATTTGCTTTTTCCTGCAAAATGTGCTATACTATATACTAGAATACTATGCCGCAGAAAACGGAGTGATCTTTATGACTGACTTCACCAAGAAAAGTACCTACTTCTATGAGCTCCCGCCTGAGCGGATCGCGCAGACACCCGTCGAGCCGCGCACTGCCTCGCGCCTGCTCTGCCTGGACCGCCGCACCGGCGCCCTCTCCCACCACCGCTTCTTCGAGCTCGGCGACCTCCTCCTCCCCGGCGACCTCCTCGTCATGAACGATTCCCGCGTGCTCCCCGCCCGCCTCTACGGCGTCCGCGCCGACACCGGCAGCCCCATCGAATTCCTGCTGCTCAAGCCCGTCGCCGAAAAGGTCTGGGAGATCATCTGCAAGCCCGGCAAAAAAGCCAAGCCCGGCACCGTCTTCCGCTTCGGCGACCGCCTCACCGCAGAGGTCCTCGATTACGCCGAGGACGGCGGCAGGATCGTCCGCTTTGCCTGCGAGGGCAGCCTCTATCCCGTGCTCGACGAGATCGGACAGATGCCCCTGCCGCCCTATATCACCGAAAGGCTCCGCAGCAAGGAGCGCTATCAGACCGTCTATGCCCGCGAGCCCGGCTCCTCTGCCGCTCCGACTGCCGGTCTGCACTTCACGCCCGAGCTGCTCCGCACCCTCTCCGATATGGGTATTTCGCACAGCTTCGTGACGCTCCATGTCGGGCTCGGGACCTTCCGCCCCGTCAAGACCGAGGATATCCGCGACCACCACATGCACGTCGAGCATTACACGATCCCCGCGGAGACCGCCGCAAAAATCGCCGAGACCAAGGCAAACGGCGGACGCATCATCGCGGTCGGCACGACCTCCATGCGCACGCTGGAGGGCGCATTCGCCGAATTCGGGGCGCTGCGCGCCTGCGAGGGCGACACCGGCATCTTCATCTATCCGCCCTACGACTTCAAGGTCGCCGACGGGCTCATCACGAATTTCCACCTGCCCGAATCGACGCTCATCATGCTCGTGTCGGCATTTGCGGGCTATGAGCACACGATGCACGCCTATCAGGTCGCCGTGCAGGAGCAGTACCGCTTCTTCTCCTTCGGCGACGCCATGCTGATCGCCGATCTCGGCGGGCTGCCCGAAACGGTCAGCGACGAAACGGTCCGTGCGGCTTCCGGGCGGCTGCTTGCGCGCAATGCCGAAGCCTATGAGGTGCTCGCACAATGAAACGACTGACTGTAGAACAAATTCTGATGCTGCATGAGACGCTGATCGCACAGACCGGCGGCTCTCCGGCGGTCGTCCGCCCCGAGCTGCTCGAATCCGCCGTGCAGGCGCCCTATCAGAGCTTCGGCGGCGTGCTGCTGCACCCGGACACGGTCGCGCAGGCGGCATATCTGGGCTACGGCATCATCTGCAACCACCCCTTTGCCGACGGCAACAAGCGCACCGGCGCGCACGCGATGCTCGTCACGCTCGCGCTCAACGGCATTGATCCCGACTATTCGCAGCAGGCACTCGCCGAGATGATCCTCTCGGTCGCGGACGGCAGTGCGGATGCCGAGGCGCTCCTGCACTGGCTCAGACAGCTTCCGCGGCATGGGAACGGAGCGGATGCCCTATGAAATCGGATCGCAGATCGCCTGCGCGGCGGCTGTTCATCGGGATGCTGCTGTTTCTGACCGCCGCCTTTGCCGTGACCAATCTGCCGTGCTTTCTCTGCGGGGCGATCGCGGCGCTGATCTGCCTGCTGACACTGCCGACCGCCGAAGCGCAGCAGGCAGCGAAGGGCAGGGGGCTGCTTGCGCCGATTCCGGTCCGCCCGCTGATTCCGGCGCTGGTCACGGGCTTCTGCCTGCTGATGCCGCCGCTGACGGTCGAATCGGGCGCGCTGTGGAAATACCCGATCCACCGGGCGGTGCTCGGCATCTATCACAATGTGCAGCCGTCCGGGCTCTTCCCCGATTTCGCCGGCGACGTGATCTCGGACTATCACTTCTCCTATCTGCCGAGCATCATGCAGGGCACGGGACATTTTTCGGTGCGCTTTGTCACCTCTGCGGACTGTGCGGAGCAGTATGAGCAGGCATTCCGCGGGCAGAGCGTGCAGACCTGTCTGCTCTCGGAGCTGGACGGCGGCGGCTCCTGCCGGATCGGCGACTGCGATGCCTATACCGTCTGGTATGACAGGGAATTCTTCGCAGACTGCCCCGATGCCGCCGTGTACATCTGTGAGGCGGGCACGAATCCCAATCACCCGCATTCCACAGCCCTCATCGCCGACAAAAGCACCGGTAAGGTGCAGCTGTCAAGGCTCGGCTGAGGCGCGGAGCCCCATGTTTGCAAGCAAACGGGGCATTTCCCTCCGGGCACCGTTTCGCGGAGCCTCCCGGTTCCGTTCAACACACGGCGCTGAAGCGCCTTCTTGTGGCGCGATACTCCCCGCATTTGGTGAGATCATCCGCTGAAACGACGGACACACAAGGGGTTTGGGGCGCCATGCCCCATTCTGTTCCATCGCGAAGCGCACGTTTTGCAGTGCAAAACTGCGCAGTTTGCTCGCAAACATGCGATACCGCCATTATTCTTTCTTCTTTTCTCTCCCCCGCCCCTCAGCGGCAAGCGTAACGGTATCGGAATCATTCCGCATTCACCACCTACCTGCTACCTCCTCCCTTTCATTCCGCATTCTTTACTTGAAATATCATTTTTCGGAGGTCGATGAACTATGCAGCAAGCCTTAAGAAAGACCAAGATCGTGTGCACCGTGGGTCCGGCAACGGACAGAGAAGAGGTGCTCCGCCAGATGATGCAGGCGGGCATGAATGTTGCGCGCTTCAACTTCTCGCACGCGAACTACGAAAAGGACAGGGTCCGCTTCGAGACCGTCGTGCGGCTGCGCGAGGAGCTCGGGCTGCCGATCGCGACCATGCTCGACACCAAGGGTCCGGAGGTCCGCCTGCGCACCTTCCCCGGGGGTCCGGTCGAGATTTTTGACGGCGACACCTACACCCTCACCGTCCGCGATGTGCCCTGCGACAGCAAAATCGGCTCGGTGAGCTATGCGCGCCTTGCCAAGGACGTCAAGCCCGGCGATACCGTCATGATCAACGACGGTCTGGTCGAGCTGCGCATCGAGCATGTCTCCGCGACCGATATCGAGTGCAGGGTCATCCACGGCGGCACGCTCTCCGACCACAAATCCTGCAACTTCCCGGACGTCAACCTCTCGATGCCCTATCTCTCCGACGCGGACATGGAGGACCTCGAATTCGGCGCGAAGCTCGGCTTTGACTTCATCGCGGCGAGCTTTACCAGAACCGGCGCGGATATCCGCTATCTGCGCAAATTCACGCAGAGCCTCGGCTGGTACGGCGTGCGCATCATCGCGAAGATCGAGAACCGCGAGGGCGTCAACAACATCGACGAGATCCTCGAAGCCGCCGACGGCATCATGGTCGCGCGCGGCGACATGGGCGTCGAGATTCCGTTCGAGCAGATCCCCGCGATCCAGAAGGAACTGATCCGCAAGGGCTATGAGGCGGGCAAGCAGGTCATCACCGCGACGCAGATGCTCGAATCCATGATCACGAACCCGCGCCCGACCCGTGCGGAGATCACCGACGTCGCCAATGCGATCTACGACGGCACCAGTGCGATCATGACCTCGGGCGAGACCGCCGCGGGGCAGCACCCGGTCGAGACCGTGCAGACAATGGCGCGCATCGCCCTGACGACCGAATCGAGCATCGACTACAAGGGCGAATTCATGGCGCGCATCGGCGCAAAGGCGACCATCGCCGACGCGATCGCACACGCGACCGTGACGACCGCCCACGACCTCGACGCGAGCGCGATCATCACCGTGACGAAGGGCGGCGAAACGGCGCGGCTGATCTCGAAATACCGCCCGATGTTCCCGATCATCTCCTGCACGACCGACCCGATGGTGCAGCGGCAGATGAATCTTTCGTGGGGCGTGCATCCGCTGGTCATCGCCGAGGAGACGAACACCGACGCGCTCTTCCGGCATGCGGTCGAGGCATCGTGCGCGGCAGGCTACACAGAGCCCGGCGATACCGTTGTCATCACGGCGGGCGTCCCGCTCGGCATCTCCGGCACGACCAATCTGCTGAAGGTAGAGTCGATCGAGTAGGAAATGCGGAGGGAGGATGTGAATGCGGAATGAGAAATGGTTCCGGCACTTTCATTTTAGCCGCTGAAGCATGGATAACGGAACAACTCCTCACTCCTAACTGCTCACTCCTAACTCGTCATTTCTCACTTCTCATTTCTCACTCCTCACTCCTCACTTCAATACCAGTTGTTGACAAGCGCCGCGACCTCATTCATGTCAATGGAAGTGGGCGCGCTGCCGGATGACCTCTGCGGCTCGATGCCGTTCTGCTCCCAGCGGCGCACGGCGGCACGCCAGTCGCGCATCGGGCTGCGTCCGACCGTCCAGCCGTTTGCGGTGTAATAATCCGTGAACGCCTGCGCGTCAATGCGGTTCCCGCGCTCGCTGCAATATTCTGCGACCTGCTGCACCGTCGGCGGCGAAAAGGTCTTGCTGTCGGTCGGTGCGGGGCTTTCCTCCGGCACAGATTCAGAACCCGGCAGTGCTTCCCCGCATTCGTCCGCGCAGATGTGTTCGGCGGGCGCGGGCACCGGCGCTTCGGCGGGGATCTCTTCGGCGGCGGACGGCTTTCGCGGGCGACCGCCCTTTTTGCCTGCTTCCGAACGGTGTGCGCAGATCTGCTCCCATTTTTCGCCGTCGCGGGCAAGCTGCTTTGTCATCACGAGGAATGCCATCTGTGCAGCGCCGGATAGCTTTGGCATTTCGCCGGTGCAGGCATAGGCAAAGAGCGCCTTGATTACCACGCCTGCCATGCGGTCGCTGAGCAGTGCGAACAAACCCTCCCAGTCCTTGTATACGATGAATGCCTTGCTGTCGGTTTTGTGATCGACCTGTGCCATGTGAACACATCCTTTCCGGTTTCGCGGGCGGGATCACCCTTTCATAAAAGGCGCGGAAACCGAAAAAAGTTGTACGCAAACGTACAACTTTCCGGAAAAGTTCACAAAAAATTTACAATTCCGTCCGGAAGCGCGGGCTGATTCTCCCGCGTGCGCGCGCGTGCGCGAATGAGCGCTTTCTCTGTATCTGTCTCTGTTTTTGTTTTTGTATCTGTATCAGCTTTTTTTGCTTCCATAAAAAAGCATTTGCTATTTAGAACGAAAGTGCCGGAACAACTCCTCCCTCCTACCTCCTCCCTCCTCCCTGCGCTCCTCATTTCTTGCAATTTGCAGTGAAGTGTGCTATAATAGTAGGATAAACCCATTTCCCCCTTTGAAAGGAGACCTTGGCATGAGCCAACCCGTATATTCTCTCGGCATTGACGTCGGGTCAACGACCGTCAAAACCGTTGTGATCGACACAGAGCATAATATTCTCTCGCAGTGCTATCAGCGCCACTTCTCCCGCGTGAGAGAGACCGTCACGGAGCAGATCGCCGCGCTGCAAAAGCAGTTCCCCGATGCGCGCTTCCGCATCTGCATCACCGGCTCGGCAGGGCTCGGGCTTGCCCAGAGCGCCGGCATCGCCTTTGTGCAGGAGGTGCACGCGGCATTTCTCGCGGTCAAGGCGGATTACCCCAAAGCCGACGTCGTGATCGAGCTCGGCGGCGAGGACGCGAAAATGATCTTCCTGACCGGCGGCGTCGAGCAGCGCATGAACGGCTCCTGCGCCGGCGGCACGGGCGCCTTCATCGACCAGATGGCAACGCTGCTCGGCATCACCGCGGACGAGCTCGACCGGCTCTCGCTCAAAGCCGAAAAGCGCTATCCGATCGCGTCGCGCTGCGGCGTCTTTGCAAAATCCGATATCCAGCCGCTGCTCAATCAGGGCGCCAAGCGCGAGGACGTCGCGGCGAGCATCTTTCAGGCAGTCGTCGACCAGACCGTCTCGGGGCTGGCACAGGGGCGCACGATCGAGGGCACGGTGCTCTTTCTCGGCGGTCCGCTCTCCTTCCTCAAGGGGCTGCGGCAGGCGTTTGTCCGCACGCTGAAGCTCGACAGCGACCACGCGGTCTTCCCGGAGAATGCCCCGGTCTTTGTCGCCTACGGCTGCGCGATGTTCGCGGAGCAGTCGGTCGAGGTGTCGACCCTCGCGGAGGCGATGGACAAGCTGGAGCACGCGAAAACGGGCGGCAACACGGTCACAGGCAAGCCGCTCTTTGCCTCGCGCGCCGAATATGAGCAGTTCATCGAGCGGCACAAGGCGCACGACCTGCCCTTCGCCGATCTGCGCACCGAAACGGGCGGCTGCTGGCTCGGCATCGACGCGGGCTCGACCACGACCAAGCTGGTGCTCATCACCGACCGCGGCGAGCTGCTCTATCAGTATTACGCCGCAAACCGCGGGCAGCCGCTTGACCGCATCGTCGAGCAGCTGAAAAAAATATTCGCGGAGATGAACCCCGATCTGCACATCCGCGGCTCGGCGGTCACCGGCTACGGCGAGGACTTCATCCGCGCCGGTCTGGGCATTGATTACGGCATTGTCGAGACGGTCGCGCATTTCAAGGCGGCGTCCTATTTCTGCCCCGACGTCGATTTCATCATGGATATCGGCGGGCAGGATATCAAGTGCTTCAAGATCCGCAATCACTCGATCGACAGCATCATGCTGAACGAGGCGTGCTCCTCGGGCTGCGGGTCGTTCATCCAGAGCTTTGCGCAGGCAATGGGCTATGAGATCGCGGAATTCTCGCAGCTCGGGCTCTTCGCGGAGCACCCGGTCGACCTCGGCTCCCGCTGCACGGTGTTCATGAACAGTTCGGTCAAGCAGGCGCAGAAGGACGGCGCATCGGTCGAGGATATCTCGGCGGGGCTCTCAGGCTCGATCATCAAGAACGCGGTCTACAAGGTCATCCGCGCCAAGTCGGTCGAGGAGCTTGGCAAAAATATCGTCGTGCAGGGCGGCACCTTCCTCAATGACGCCGTGCTGCGCTCCTTTGAAATGGAACTCGGGCGCGACGTGATCCGCCCGGCGATCTCGGGGCTGATGGGCGCGTTCGGCGCGGCGCTCTACGCAAAGGAGCACGCCCCCGCGCAGTCGACGACGATCACGAAGGAGCAGATCGAAGCCTTTACCTATACGACCCGCAGTGCCAAGTGCGGCGGCTGTACCGCACACTGCGCGCTGAATATCGTCACGTTCCCCGGCGGCGGCAGGTTCATCTCCGGCAACCGCTGCGAGCGCGGCGCGGGCAAATCGAAGGCGGCATCTGCGCCCTCGATCTACGAGTGGAAATACGAGCGCATCCTGCGCTGCACCGACAAAAAGCCCGCAGGCGTCCCCTGCGCGACAGTCGGTCTGCCGCTCGCACTCGCCTACTATGAGCAGATGCCCTTCTGGACGGAGCTCTTCACGAGGCTCGGCTTTGCGGTGAAGCGCTCCCGCGAGAGCGACCGCGACGTCTACTATCAGGGGCAGCACACGATCCCCTCGGATACGGTCTGTTATCCGGCAAAGCTGGCGCACGGGCATATCGAGGATCTGCTGGAGCAGCGGGTCGACTTCATCTTCTGGCCGTGCATGAGCTATAACGTCGACGAGGGCGAGAACGACAACCACTTCAACTGCCCGGTCGTCGCGTATTATCCGGAGCTGCTGCGCGCCAACAATCTGCGGCTCACCAAGCGCAATTTCATCACGCCCTATATGGACCTGAACCACAAAAAGGGTGTTTACCGCGCGCTGAAGGAGGCGCTGAAGGAATACCGCTATACGGGCGATCTGCGCGAGGCGATCGAGGCGGCTTACGCGGCACAGGCGGATTACCGCAGAGAAATGGCGGAGGAGGCGCAGCGCATCATCAATGAGGCGCGCGCGTCCGGCAGAAAGATCATCGTGCTGGCGGGCAGACCCTACCACATCGACAAGGAGATCAACCACGGCATTCACAAGCTGATCGCGAGCCTCGGCATGGCGGTCGTCAGTGAGGACGCAGTCGCGGCGCTGGGGCATGTGGGCAAGCTCGGAGTTCTCAATCAGTGGACCTATCACGCGCGGCTCTACCGTGCGGCGCAGTATGTCACGACGCAGCCCGATATGCAGCTGGTGCAGCTGGTGTCCTTCGGCTGCGGCATCGACGCGGTGACGACCGACGAGGTGCGCACGATCCTCGAGCAGAGCGGTAAGCTCTATACGCAGCTCAAGATCGACGAGATCAACAACCTCGGCGCCGCGAAAATCCGCCTGCGCTCGCTCGTAGCGGCAATGGAAGGCTAAGCCCGGAGCCCGGGCGGGCGGCGGGGCAGCCCCCGCGGGCGAGGTCACCCCCCAATTCGGCATATCTGAACCCGTCGCGGATTTGCCCCCTCAAGGGGGGATTTGTCACAGCGTTTCAACGGAATGAAAGTGACGGAACAACTCCTCACTTCTCATTTCACATTTCTCACTTCTCATTAAGAGGTACGATTATGGGTTTTATTGACCAGCTCCGTGCGGAGGTCGAGCTGCACGGCGATATGGAGACGGACTTCAAAAGCCGCCGGTATCATCAGGCGAAAAATCTCGCCGCAAAATATGTCGACCAGATCGAGGAGCAGGCGCGCATCTCGGCACGCTGCGGCGATTACGAACGGCTGGAGGGGCATGCGCTCATCCGGGGAATCGTCATCATCGCGCCGCAGGATTTCGAGCAGCCGCTCACGGTCACCACGAAGATCAAGGCGCGGCGCTATGAGATCGCCCCGAACCCCGATAACGAGCTGTTCGAGGTGTTTTTGCTCGCACTGGCACAGCTCTGTGAGCAGGAGCATATCAGCTGCGCCCCCATGCAGGCGCTCCTCGCCGATAAGGAGGGCAGGCTCATCCCCCATGTCCTCCCCCTGACCGTCAAAAACCCGAAGAAGGAGAAGGTCGAAAAGCTCGGGTTTCCGTATCAGATCACATTCTGAAAGGCGGTGCGGCATGGATACACAGACAACGGGCTTTGCGGAATCCCTGCGGCAGGCGGCTCAGTCGCACGGCGCCGCACAGATCGACATGCAGTCGCTGCTGTTTCAGCAGGGGCGCGATATTGCCGGAGCCTATGTCGATATGATGAAAAGCTATGCCCGGCTGACGGCGCGTGCAGGGTGCTATCAGCCCGGCGAGGGCGGCAAAATGACCGTCTCGGGATTTTGCCGCACGGAGGATTCCCATTTCGGCACGGAACCGCTGCTGCACCGGAAGCACCGCGTGAGCAGAATCCTGACCGCACAGCTTTCCGATCTGCATTTTCGCGATACGGTGCTGACGGTGCGCGAAAGCGACCTGTTTGCGGCGTTCTGCACGGGCTTTGCGGAATTCTGTCAGGCGGAGGGCATCCGCATCGGCAGGCTGTCGGTGCTTGTCCGCAAAAAGGACGGCACGGCGGAATACCGCGAGCTGCCCGCCGTGATCCACGGCTCCGAGCATGCAGAGGCGCTCGGCTATCCCTATGAGATCACCTTCTAGCGCCCGGAGACCGGGCAGGCGAGAGGCGAAAGGCTGCATGCTGACAGGCTGCCGGGTGCGGCATCTTGTCACCGGTGCGGCACAGTATCGTGAGAAATGACGGTCTTGCGCGACGGATCGATATTGGGGCTTCAAGTCCCGTTTCAGAATTGTGTGTCCGGCAACAGACGGGCCGCTGAGAGAGGTGAAGGAAAATGCTGTCAAAGCCGGATATTGGCTGGACCGTTTTTTCGCTGGGCGATTTTCAGGCAAAGGTCAGCTATCTGGTCGATATTCCGTTCGACTGGCTGATCTCCTGTAAAGACGCACTGAAATACAATATTCCCGCTTCGTTTTTTCTGGAGCTGGAGGGAGAATCCTGCATCGTGACCTCATACGGATATGATACGCATATCATCTTCCGGAATCACGATTGTGAATACACGCTCACAACCGTTCACGGTGTCGATTTCGTTCAATTATCCAGAATGCTGCTGGAAGACATCCGGCTGTATTTTGACGACTGGGTAACGTGGTACGATTTTGAACAGACAGAATCCGATTTTGCACGCAGACGGACTGCTCTGAAAGCATTGATCGAGGAAACAGAAGCATACCTTGAACGGTACAAAAAATAATACGGATTGATCGGGAATGATCGTTTGCAATGCCCCTTCTGAATCATCCGCGCATCGGATTCATTCCGCATTCCGCAATTCTTCTCGAAAGGTTGGAAAACATGGCAACATCCAAACAGGCGATATTTACCCCGGAGATGAAAAAGACCCACACGATCCTCGTGCCGGACATGCTGCCGGTGCATTTTCAGCTGCTCATCAGCGTGCTGAAGCCCTACGGCTATCACTGCGAGCTGCTGCGCACGGCAAGCCGGGCGGTCGTCGACGAGGGGCTGAAAAATGTCCACAACGACACCTGCTATCCGGCGCTGCTCGTTATCGGGCAGTTCATGGAGGCGCTGAAATCCGGTCGCTATGACCCTGACAAAACCGCGCTGCTCATCACGCAGACCGGCGGCGGCTGCAGAGCGTCGAATTATATCCACCTGCTGCGCAAGGCGATCCGGGAGCAGTTCCCGCAGGTGCCGGTCATCTCGCTGAATTTCTCCGGGCTCGAAAAGGACCCGCGCTCGGGCTGGCAGATGACGCCGACCATTTTCCTCAAATTCCTCTACGCGGTGCTTTACGGCGATCTGCTGATGAGCGTCTCGAACCAGTGCCGCCCCTACGAGCTGAAAAAGGGCGAGACCGACAAGCTCCTGCAGAAGTGGCAGCGCCGGCTCGAAAAGTCGTTCGATTCGCGGGACTTCCTGCACACATCGCGGAATTACCGCCGCATTCTCGAGGATTTCGACAAAATTCCCCGCACCGCGCGCAACAAGGTCCGCGTGGGCATTGTCGGCGAGATCTATGTCAAATATTCGCCGCTTGCAAACAACCATCTGGAGGATTTTCTGCTCTCCGAGGGCTGCGAGCCGGTGATCCCGTCGCTGCTGGAATTTGTGATGTACTGCGCGGTCAGCACGGCGGTGGACGGCAGGCTCTATCACTATCTGGACAAGAGCGTGATATACAACGGCATCGGCTACAAGCTGATCTACGCGATGCAGAAGCAGCAGATTAGAGCGGTGAAGAAGCACGGGGTATTCGACCCGCCGCATGATTTCGAGCATCTGCGCAAGCGTGCCGACCAGTATATCAGTCAGGGCGTGAGCATGGGCGAGGGCTGGCTGATCACGGCGGAGATGGCGGCGCTGGCGGAGACGGGCACGGAGAACATCATCTGCACGCAGCCGTTCGGGTGTCTGCCGAATCACATTGTGGCGAAGGGCATGATGCGCGTGATCAAGAATGCATATCCGAATGCGAACATCACGGCGATCGACTATGATCCGGGCGCGACGCGGGTGAATCAGGAGAACCGTGTGAAGCTGATGCTTGCGAACGCGAGAAAGCCTGCGGAGAAGTGAGAAGTGAGAAGTGAGGAGTGAGAAGTGCGCTTCGGCGCACCGGTCATTTCTCACTCCTCTTTTTCTCTGCGGATTTCGCCTTCTCACTTACCCCGGAGCCTTGACATTCTCCTCCAAACGCTGTATAATATTACCATCCCCCCCGGACGTGCCGCATCTTCCTGCGGCTTTCGTTTTTCAACCGCGAAAGGAGTCCAACTATGCCAAATCAGCTCTGTATCGTCCTCGATTTCGGCGGGCAGTATAACCAGCTCATCGCCCGCCGCGTCCGTGAGTCCGGCGTCTACTGCGAGATCCTCCGCTTCGATACCCCCATCGCAGAGATCGCCGCACGCCGCCCCGGCGGAATCATCTTCACCGGCGGTCCCAACAGCGTCTATGACCCCGCCTCCCCCCATATCTCCCCCGAAATCTTCTCCCTCGGCATCCCCGTCCTCGGTATCTGCTACGGCTGCCAGCTCATGGCGTATACCCTCGGCGGCGAGGTGAAAAGCTGCGAAAAATCCGAATACGGCAAGATCGACATGACGCAGGATATGAAAAGCCCGCTCTTCTCCGGCGTCCCCGCGCAGAGCACCGTCTGGATGAGCCACACCGACTACGTCAGCCGCGTGCCCGAGGGCTTCACCGTGCATGCATCCTCCGCCGACTGCCCCGCCGCAGCCTTCGCCAATGAGGCGAAAAAGCTCTATGCCGTCCAGTTTCACCCCGAGGTCACGCATACCGCGTTCGGGCGCGAGATTCTGCGCAATTTCCTCTATTCGGTCTGCGGCTTTGCCGGCGACTGGAAAATGGAGGGCTTCATCGAGCAGACCGTGCAGGCGCTCCGCGAAAAGATCGGCGACAAAAAGGTCGTGCTCGGGCTCTCCGGCGGCGTCGATTCGTCCGTAGCGGCAGCTTTGCTGAGCAGAGCCGTCGGCAAACAGCTCACCTGCGTTTTCGTCGATCAGGGTCTCATGCGCAAGGACGAGGGCGATTTCGTCGAGGAGACCTTCACGAAGCTGTTTGACATGAATTTTGTGCGCGTCAATGCGCAGCAGCATTTCCTCGAAAAGCTCCGGGGCGTCACCGATCCCGAGCAGAAGCGCAAAATCATCGGCACCGAGTTTTACAGCGTGTTCTGGGATAAGATTCGCGAGCAGGGCGCCGAGGGCTTCTTTGCGCAGGGCACGATCTATCCCGACCGCATCGAGAGCGGCAGGGGCAATGCCTCCGGGCAGGGCAGCACCGCGGTCATCAAGACCCATCACAACATGGTGAAAATGCCCGACGATATTCAGTTTGAGGGCGTGATCGAGCCGCTATGCGACCTCTTCAAGGACGAGGTGCGGGCAGTCGGCGAGCGGCTGGGGATTCCCGCGGAGCTTGTGTGGCGGCAGCCCTTCCCGGGACCGGGGCTCGGCGTGCGCATCATCGGTGAGATCACCGAGGAGAAGGTGCGCATTTTGCAGGATGCAGACGCCATTTTCCGCGACGAGATCGCAAAGAGCGGGCTGGCGCGCACGATGAGTCAGTTTTTCGCGGTCCTGCCTGATGTGCGCACGGTCGGCGTCATGGGCGACCACCGCACCTATGAGCATCTGATCGCGATCCGCGCGGTGACCACCGACGATTTCATGACCGCCGACTGGGCACGCATCCCCTACGATGTGCTCGCGCGCATCTCCAACCGCCTCTGCAATGAGTGCCCCCATGTCAACCGCGTCGTGTATGATATCACATCCAAGCCCCCGGGAACCGTGGAATGGGTGTGAGCCCGGAGCCCGGGCAGGCATTGCTGTCTGACATAATACGGCGCATTTGCGTAATTATCTGCGCGCCCAAAAGCAGCACTTTCACAACACATCATATTGATACAAAGAATCAGAGCGAACCGGTTTTGCTGTAAACCGGTTCGCTCTGTTTGATTCAGATGATTCCACAATGTGTTCCCGCATCGTTTACGTTATCAATCAAGCCACAGCAATCCGCAGATGCCGCAGCCGTCATCGTCTGCACCCGACTCGCACGGTCGGTCACAGCATTATATCTGATGCAGCCCCCGCGCGGCGACCCTCCGGACCGCCCGGCACAAATGCGGGCTGATGCGGTAGAGCGTATATTCGGCTCTGGTGAAAAAGGCAAAATCTTTGAGCGAACGGCTGCGCAGCTTCAGCGCCTGCTCAAGCTGCCTGCGTGCCGCCAGTTTTTCCGGGGTGCTCTCCGGGAGCAGACGCATGCACTGCTTCATAATGCCGCGAAAGCCGTTCTCGGTGTAGCGGTCCAGAAGCGCCTGCGGGAAAACCGCCGGAATGCGTTCAGCGAGAAATGCCTCCGTCCGTTCTCTGGCATAGAACCAGTCGAGCATGTTTTTTGCCGAGGCGGTCGTCGTGATGCTCTGCGGGCGCTTGCGGTGCAGCACCAGCGATCTGCCGACCGAGACGATCCTCTCTGCGCGCTCAAAGAGCATCGGCGTGATCAGGCTGTCCTCGTAGTTTCTGCCGACTGTAAAGCGGCACTGCGCGAAGAGCCGGCTGTCAAAGAGCTTGCTCCACACCGAAAACCCCATACCGCCGCTGAAGAGCTGCACCAATGCCTCTGCGGACGAAAAGACGCCCGGCTTCCAGTGCACCGGCTTGTGCTTTTTCGCCGCGGGCAGTGAACCCTCGGTGCGGCAGATATCGTAATCGCAGCAGGCGATCTGCGCCCCGCTGCTGCGCAAGGCGTGCAGCAGCGCTTCGATCATGTCGGGGCGAAAGGCGTCGTCGGGGTCGAGAAATGCGGTATACGCGCCGTGCATCGCGTCCAGACCGGTGTTCCGCGCGGCACTGAGCCCGCCGTTCTCCTGCCGGATGAGCCGCACGCGAGCGTCCCGCCGGGCATATTCCGCGCAGATCGCAGGTGAGCTGTCGTCCGAGCCGTCGTCGACCGCAATGATCTCGAGATTCCGGTAGGTCTGGGCGAGCAGGCTGTCGAGCCCCTCGCGCAGATACGCGGCGACATTGCAGACCGGCACAATGACGCTGACCAGCGGTTCTGTGCCGCTGATTTGATTTTCCTGTTCCATAAGCGCCTCACTTTTTGCGATTGCCCTCCGGCACACGGTGCCCGGGCTCTGTGCTTATTATACCACATTATGCGGAAAAAGCAAGAGCGCCGTTTCTGCGCGCGGGGCGGAGGGGAATTCCGTCATCTCCTGCCTGCTCATTTTGTCCGGAACAACTCCTCACTCCTCACTCGCCATTTCTCACTTCTCATTTTCCCCTCCGACTTTTTTCCAAAAGGGGCTTGACAAAATCATATGAATGTGTTATCATATGAACGGACGCTCACATGAATGTCCGCTCATATGTTTCAGGAGGTGTTCAGCATGACCGCTCATTCGCAAAGATACGCCGCACAGGCAGGAGAGCCCGGCTGCGGCTGCATGCGGCACGACATCTACGACCCCATTCTCCGGCGCGTGCGGCAGGAGCTCCCGACCGACGAGATCCTCTCCGACCTCGCCGACCTCTACCGCCTTTTCGCCGATTCCACGCGCGTCAAGATCCTCTTTTCGCTGTTTGAATCGGAAATGTGCGTCTGCGCCATCGCAGAGCTGCTCGGCATGACGCAGTCCGCGATCTCGCATCAGCTCAAGATTCTCAAGGACGCCAATCTGGTCGCGAACCGCCGCGAGGGCAAAACGATCTATTACTTCCTCGCGGACGACCACGTCCGCAGCATCATTCTGCAGGGCTTTGAGCATCTGCTCGAGCGCATTGACGACGGAAAGGAGCCGGATGCAACATGAAAAAGCGCTATCACATCGAAAATCTCGACTGCGCCAACTGCGCCGCAAAGGTCGAGCACGCGATCGCGGAGCTCGACGGCGTCGATGCGGTTTCGCTGCTGTTCGTGCAGAAAACACTCGTGCTCGAAGCCGCCGACGACCGCTTTGCGGAGGTCTTCGCGGCGGCAAAGAAAAAGGCAGCCGAATTGGAGCCCGACATGCTGATTCTCGAGGACGCGCCCGCCGTGACCGAGGCGGCAAAGGGGCTCGAACCGGAGCAGAAGCAGAGCCTCATCCGCATTATCGCGGCGTCGGTGCTGCTGGTGATCGCATGGCTGCTGCCGCTGACCGGAATCGCCAAGCTGATCGCCTTCGCCGTGCCCTATCTGGTCGCGGGCTATCCGGTCCTGCTCGATGCCGTGCGCAATATCGCACACGGGCAGATCTTCGACGAAGCCCTGCTCATGACGCTCGCAACGGTCGGCGCATTCGCGATCGGGGAATACCCCGAAGCCGCCTTTGTCATGATCTTCTTTCAGGTCGGCGAGCTCTTTGAGAATATCGCCGTCGGCAGGAGCCGCCGCTCGATCGCGGGGCTCATGGATATCCGCCCGGACCGTGCGACAGTCGTGCGCGGCGACTACGAGGTCACCGTCAAGCCCGAGGAGGTTCAGGTCGGCGAGCGCATCCGCATCCGTCCGGGCGAGCGCATCCCGCTCGACGGCGTGATCGTCTCCGGCAAAACGACCGTTCACACCGCCGCGCTGACCGGCGAAAGCGCGCCCTCCGCAAAATCCGAGGGCGATCAGGTGCTCAGCGGCACGGTCAACCAGAGCGGCGCGATCACCGTACGGGTTGAGAGCGTCTATGCCGAGAGCACGGTCTCGCGGATTCTCACGCTGGTCGAATCGGCTGCGGAGAAAAAATCGAAGGCGGAGCGCTTCATCACGCGTTTCTCGCGGGTGTATACCCCGGCGGTCGTGCTCTGCGCCGTGCTGCTCGCGCTGATTCCGCCGCTCTGCTTTGCGCAGCCGTGGGGGAGCTGGCTGCACCGCGCCTGTGTCTTTCTGATGGTCTCGTGCCCGTGCGCACTGGTCGTGTCAGTGCCGCTGAGCTTCTTCGGCGGAATCGGCGGTGCATCGCGGTACGGCGTGCTGATCAAGGGCGCGAACGATCTGGAGCGTCTCAGCGCGGTCGACACGGTCGTCTTTGACAAGACCGGCACGCTGACGCACGGCGAATTTGCCGTTGACGCGATCCACCCGAAGGACTGCACCGCCGACGAGCTGCTCGATATCGCGGCGGCGGCAGAGCAGCGCTCGACGCATCCGGTCGGCGAGTCGATCATCCGGGCACACAGCGGGCATCTGGACCCTGACCGGCTGACCGAGGTTACCGAGCTCGCCGGGCGCGGGCTGCATGCGGTCGTCGACGGCAGAGCCTACGATATCGGCAGCGCCAAGCTGATGGAGGAGGCCGGCGCCGATTTCCGGGAGTGCCACCTCTCCGGCACGGTCATTCATATTGCGCGCGAGGGCGAATACCTCGGGCATATCGTCATCAACGACCGCGTCAAGCACGGCGCGAAGGCAGCGCTCGATAAGCTCCGCACGCTCGGCATCCGCAGGACGGTCATGCTCACCGGCGACCTGCAGTCGGTCGCGGAATCGGTCGGCAAGGCGGTCGGCATCGACGAGCTGCACGCAGAGCTGCTGCCCGCCGACAAGGTCGCGCAGGTCGAGCAGATCATGCAGTCGGGCGCAAAGGCCGCGTTTGTCGGCGACGGCATCAACGACGCGCCGGTGCTCATGCGTGCCGACGTCGGTGTCGCGATGGGTGCGATGGGCAGTGACGCGGCAATGGAGGCGGCGGATATCGTGCTGATGGACGATTCGCTGCTCAGGCTCGGAACGGCGATCGCGACGGCGCGCAAGACGATGCGGATCGTGCGGGAGAATATTGTGTTTGCGCTGGCGGTGAAGCTGCTGATTCTGGTGCTCGGGGCGTTCACAGAGATCAGCCTGTGGCTGGCGATGTTCGGGGATGTCGGCGTGCTGATTCTGGCGGTGCTTAATGCACTCAGGGCGATGCAGCCCGCAGCGGCTCCGGCGGCAGAGCATCACCATGACCACGGCCACGAACACGGCGACGACTGCCATTGCGGCGGGCATCATCATCACGACCACGAACACCATCACCACGACGACGACGACTGCCGCTGCGGCGGGCACCACCACGACGCGGGAGAATGAGAAGTGAGAGATGGTTCCGCCGAGTCAATTCATCTGCTGATTGAAAGGATTTTTGGGAGTAATGACGTATCAGAAGGCGCTTTCGCGCCGTGCAGTCACGCAAATTGGGTGAGGATGCAAAACGGCTCGCGGAGCCAAATCGCCCGGTTTGCTTGCAAACATGGGGCTCCGCGCCCAACGAAAGACACAGCAGGAGCAACGGTTCAGAACAGGGAACAAAAGCCCCCGCAATCATTCCGCATTCTGCATTCTCCTCCCGCCGGGCTTGACATTCAAATGGAATCATGCTACAATAAAACTGATTTCCGAACAGAAAGGAGCTCCTCCTATGAATCAGGCTCAGGCGAAAATCATCGCCTCCTCTACCGCCGGCGACGCCGCCGTCGCTTCCGCCGCCCGCATCTCTACGACGCAGGGCTCTGCACTCGAAATCTTCGCCCGCTCCTGCGAAAGCGAAAATAACGCCGGTCTCATCGAAAAGGTCGCTGCCTCCGGGCATACCTCCACCCTCGAGCACCAGTTCTTTACCGTCGCCTTCGACAATGTCTCTGTCTGCACCGAGGAGTTCGTCATCGAGTTCCGCCTCGGCTCCTATACCGTCAAATCCCGCAGATACGTCGATTTCACGGACGCCGGATTCTGTCTCCCGCCGCTGCCGGAGCAGCTCCTGCCCGACTACAAAGCACACATGCAGTCGCTCTTCGACGACTATGCGGCACTGCTGGAGTGCGGCATCCCGAAGGAGGACGCGCGTTATCTGCTGCCCTATTGCTTCCGCTCGAATTTCTACTGCACGATGAACGCGCGCGAGCTGCTCTACATGATCACGGTGATGTGCGTCGGGCGCGGCTCCTATTTCCCGGAGCTCAAGGCGCTCGGTGAATCGCTCAAGGAGCAGATCCGCGCCTATTTCCCGAAGCTCCCCGACCTCTTCGAGAAGCGCTTTCCCGCCGGGAGCGACCGATATGCGCCGCCCGCCGTTCCGGCATGTCCGCAGCCGGAAGCCGCGCAGGGACGCGCCGAGCTGCTGCATGTCAGCCCGGTCGCCGATGCGCTGACTGTGAGCGCCGCCTTCAACTTCGTGAGCGGCAGTCAGCCCGCAGACCCCGACGCTGTGCTGCACGGGGAACGCACCCGCGAGCTCGAAATGATCTGGGCGCAGTTTGCCCTGCGTGATCTGTCGCTCGCCGCGGTCACGCATCTGGTGCGGCACCGCATGCAGACCGTGCTCGTGCCGCAGGTGACGCAGGCGGTGCTGACGCAGCATTATGTGCTGCCCGAATCTATTGAAAATAACGCAGATGCGCGTGAAATCTATACCGCTGCCTTCATGCGGAATGCAGATGTGCTCAACCGGATGCTCCCGGAGGGGCTCCCCGCGGCAGCCGTGCAGTATTTCGCGCTCGCGGGCAATCAGGTCGACGTGCTCTGCGCGATGAACGGAAGAGAGCTGCTCCACTTCATGAAGCTGCGCACCTGCAGCCGCGCACAGTGGGAGATCCGCGGCGTCGCGGTCGACCTGCTGCGGCAGCTCCGCTTAGCAGAGGGCAGCGTCTTCGACCGCTTCGGTCCGAGCTGCTTTGTCACCGGGAAATGCCCCGAGGGGCGGCTCTCCTGCGGCAAAACGGCGCAGATGCAGGAAATCTTCGGCGGAAAGCTGTAACCCGCCGATGCTCCGGCGCCGCAAACCGTCGAAAATGCAGAAAAATGTCCGCGTCTGCAAAAAATCGCGAAAAGGGCTTGCAAAATCTGCAAAAATGCGTTATAATAAAGATGTATTGCAGATAAAAACGGAGGGAGACGCCCATGCCCAGCGGGACGCAAAATACAGTCCGCAGATCGCAGCAGAATCCCCGCAGACACCGCAAGCGCCGCAGACGCGGTCCGCTGATCCGGTTCCGGTTCGGGATGCTGTGCTTCATCTGGCTCGCAAGCCTGATCGTTTGCTTCGGACTTTATATGTATCACCGGAACGTCCACCCCGAACGGGATGTGTTCGTTTCCAAAGCAGTCGCCGAGACCTCAAGCGCGCTCGATTCAGTCGCGCCGGTCGACTCGGCACCCGAGGAGAGCTCGTTTGCGGAAAACGTGAATTCGACCGCTTCCGATGAGAGCAGCGCGGAGGAATCCTCGCAGGCGGTCATCGAGGCGAAAATCAACCCCGTACCGGACGGTCAGACGCCGCAGCCCGCCTCCTATCTGGAGAAGTGTGCGTTCGTCGGCGATATGCTGGTCGACCGCCTCTACGAATCGGGGCTGCTGCAGAAGAAGAATTCCTATTCCAGCGAGACGCTGACGCTCGATAACTACCGCACGGAGTATATCCGGCTTCAGGACGGCACGACGATCCGCATTCTCAGTGCGGTCGCGCGCGCAAAATGCCCGATCTACCTGATGTTCGGCACCGAGAGCCTTGTCAACGGCAGAAAGCCCGACCAGATGACCGCGCAGTTCAGCGAGATGCTCAACAGCGTGGTGGCGGGCGCACCGGCTGCACAGGTCTATGTGCTCTCGATCCCGCCGGTGACCGCCGCCGCCGAAAAGCTCAAGAAGGGCGCGGTGCTCAATTCTGACATCGACCTGTACAATTCCAATCTGCTGGAGCTGTGCAATCAGGCGAATGTCTATTTTGTGGACACAAACACCGCCCTGAAAAACAGCAGCGGCAAGCTCGATCCGGCTTATGCCGAGCAGGACGGCATCCACCTGAACAAGGATGCAGGCGAGCTCCTGCTCAACTATGTGCTTGCGCACGTTCCGAACGCTTAATTCAAACCTCTATATTAAGGGTCAGCAGCGCACAGGCGAAGGGGTAATCGCTTATGCGCTGCTGATCCGATTATATGAAGTATCGCTGAAGATTCGCTGAAATAATGCGAAATGCCCTTGCGTCCGCGCCGAATCTGTGCTATGATAACAGCAGAAGGGAGATGCGTACCATGCATTTGCGCAGACTGCTGCCGCTTGCCGCGATGCTTCTGCTCGCCGGCTGCGGCTCCGGAAGGATCGCCGCGACGGCAGAGCAGACAACGGAGCCGACAGCTTCACAGACCGCACAGCCGACCGTGCAGCCGACGATCCAATCGACAACACAATCGACAACACAATCGACAACACAATCGACAACGGAATCGACAACGCAATCGACAACGCAGCCGACAACGCAGCCGACAATGGGATCCACCACCAAGCCGACGGCGGCAGTGACCGTGACGGAGAACTGGATGCTGCGTCTGGCGAACAGAACGCATCCGATCGGGGAATACGCGCCGCCGGAGCTTACGACGCTGAAGAACGGTGTGCAGGTCGATTCGAGAATGTACCCGGCACTGCAGAAGATGTTTGACGACATGCGCGCACAGGGCTTGAAGCCGTTTGTGCGTGAGGGCTACCGCACCTATGCGCAGCAGGTCGACATCATGGAGACGCGCATCCGCAGCTACCGGTCGCAGGGCTATTCGGAGCAGAAGGCGACGGCGCTGGCGAAGGACTATGTGGCGGAGCCGGGCACGAGCGAGCATCAGCTCGGGCTGGCGGTGGATATT
>JAEEGL011290844.1_pt1 | contig 124070 bp, 120 predicted proteins | sample 9134231 | NCBI WGS metagenome assembly JAEEGL01 (sample SAMN16246548, study PRJNA631951) | gut metagenome | biome: gut microbiome; feature: rumen; material: fiber-attached | host: Bos | place: Iran: Karaj | collected 2018-10 | reverse complement strand
CGGCGACTGCGAATGCTATGAGAATTTCTCTCCGGTCGCACTGTGGGAGGAATACGGCATTCCGAGCTATATCCGCGGCTCGGCGCAGCAGCTGATCTGGCAGTCCTATTATCTGCTCGAGGACGCCCTGCGCTATGAGACGCCGAAGGTCGTCATCTTCAATGTGCTGTCGATGAAATACGGCACGCCGCAGAACGAAGCCTACAACCGCATGTCGATCGAGGGCATGAAGTGGTCTGCCTCAAAGGTCAACAACATCAAAGCATCCATGACCGAGGAGGAGAGCTTTCTCTCCTATGTGTTCCCGATTCTGCGCTATCACTCCCGCTGGAGCGAGATCAGCGCGGACGATTTCCGCTATTATTTCGGCGCGGAGCCCAATTTCTTCGGCGGCTACTACCTCCGCGCGGATGTCAAGGCGGCGGAGAATGTCCCGACCGGGCGCCCGCTGACCGACTATTCCTTCTCCGATACCTGCTGGGAATACCTTGACAAGATGCGCGATCTCTGCAAGGAGAGCGGCTCGCAGCTCATTCTGATCAAGGCGCCGTCGCTTTACCCCTACTGGTACGACGAGTGGAATCAGCAGATCACCGATTATGCGGAGAAGAACAATCTGCCCTACCTGAATTTCCTCGCGGAGCCGATCCTGTCCGACAGCGGCGTCGATTTCTACCACGACACCTACGACGCCGGTCTGCACATGAATGTCTACGGCGCGGAGAAGCTCTCGCACTGGCTCGGGGAATATCTCACCGAAAACTACGGTCTGATGAACCGCTCCAACGAGCCCGCAATGCTCGACGAGTGGGGCGAGATCTGCCGCCGCTACCATGCAGAATATGACCGGCAGATCGCAAATCTCGAACAGTACGGCAATGTGAAGGGCGAGCCCGAATCGCCCGCCACGACCGATGTGACCGCGGCGAAGTGAGCCGCAATGATGAAAGGATGATCCCGATGAACCTGAAAAAAATCGCGGCATCTGCCGCATGTGTGCTGATGCTCACAGCACTTTCCGCCTGCGGCGAGGCGATCTCGAACGCAGAGACCTCCAAGTCCGCTGGGACGCAGCAGTCGCAGCAGGCAGCGGAGACAACGACGGGCGCAGACAGCGTCAATACCGGTACAGCTGCACCGACCTTCAGCTTTTCCTTCAACGGCACTGAAATCAAGATCAATGACGAATCGGACCCGATCGTTGCGGCGCTCGGCACGCCCGCTTCGCAGTTCGATGCGCAGTCCTGCGCATTCAGCGGCACGAGCTACACCTATGAGTATCCGGGCTTTACGGTCGAGACCTACCCGGACGGCAGCACCAACCGTGTCTATGCAGTCACGCTGAAGGATGCGACCGTCGCGACCGCGGAGGGCTTGAAGGTCGGAGATACCGCGGATGCGGTCAAGGCAAAGCTCGGCGAGCCGGGCAAGGAATCCGGCGCCTTCCTGCAGTATTCGACCGAGGGCATCGACCTGCAGTTCTTCCTTGAGGGCGACGCGGTCTCCTCGATCGTCTACACCTATCATCTCGGATGAACACGGATGACAAGATCCGGTTTCATATCCCGGATTTCCTCAAGCATTTCTCGCTGAACATGCTCCTTCTGCAGCACATGCGCAAAAACCCCGATGCCTACCGCGACAATGTCACAGTCGGCTCGGTCTACGGCGTCTTTCCGACGGCAGTGTGGAACGGCGGGCGCTTCTTTCAGGGCACCTGCGACGAGCGCGTCATCCGTGAGGTCTTAAAGCAGTTCAATTCGCAGGGCGTGCCCTGCCGCTACACCTTCACGAATACGCAGCTCACCGAGGCGCATCTCTCCGACCGCTTCTGCAACCGGCTGATGCAGCTCGCTGACAACGGGCTCAATGAGGTCATCGTCGCATCGCCGGTGCTCGAAGCCTATCTGCGTGAGAAATACCCGCGCTTCCCGCTGGTCTCGTCGACCTGCAAGGCGATCACCGACCCCGAGCAGCTGCATGCCGAGCTCGAAAAGGACTATTCGCTGGTCGTGCTTGACTACCGGCACAACAACAACTGGGAGCTGCTCTCGCAGATCGGCGACCCGGGCAAATGCGAGCTGCTCGCCGATGCCTGCTGCGACCCGGACTGTCCGCGCAGAACCGCGCATTACGACAGCATTTCGCGCTCGCAGATCGCCTATTGGGAGTGGGAGCGCAGATCGAAAAAGCCCGGCGTCAGACCGCCGCAGCTGGAGGTCGAGCGCTTTACCTGCCCGTACATGGAAAAGCCGCTCTACGACACCGTGCATTTCCGCACACACATCACGCCGGAGGATCTCTACGGCAGATATGTCCCCGCGGGCTTCCGCAATTTCAAGCTCGAGGGGCGTTCGCTCCCGGACATCGACGTGCTGGAGACATATATATATTATCTCGTGAAGCCGGAGCACCGCGATCAGGTGCGTCTGGAGCTGCTGCTCCGACTGACACGGAAGGTGAAATACTTCTCCTGAGCGGAGAATAAAATACAGAAAAGGGGATCGATTACCATGGGAATCTTTCACAAGAAAAACGCAGGGGAAAAGCCAAAGTACCGCTACAAGGACCGCGTGGAGCGCGGTGAATTCCGCGGGCATCCGATCGTCGAGCTGACGATGCCGGACACGGTGCGCGTGATCGGCGAGAGCGCCTTCCGCGAGTGCCGCCAGCTTACGAATGCCTCGCTTTCCAACAATCTCTGCGAGATCGGCGCATTTGCCTTCCGCGACTGCGACGCGCTCGAGAATGTGCTGATGCCGGGGGAAATGCGCTATCCGGACGGCACAAACGGCATGCTGGGCATCGGCTGCTTTGAGGGCTGCGGGCTGCTGCACGAGATCGTCATTCCCAACGGCGTGGCGGTCATCGGCGCCAATGCCTTCCACAACTGCGCCGCGCTCGAGACCGTCCGTCTGCCCAAGAGCCTGCGCGCGATCCACAGCGGCGCATTTTCGGGCTGTGCACGCCTCAAGAAGCTGAATATGGTCAGTCTGCCCGAAATGATCGCGATCGACGCCTTCAAGGACACGCCGCATCAGGAGCGGATCGCCGAGGAGCGCAAGCCCGTGCTGACGATCATGCACAAATCCTCGTTCGGGCTGCCGCAGATCTATCAGTTTGCGACGGCGCAGCGTCTGATCGGTGTCGAGCAGACCGAGGGCGACATGTCGATCGTGCTCGATGCGGTCGAGGAATCGCGCATCGCCTTCCGCATCACGCAGTATAAGCATGCGGGCGGCAGACATATGGTGCCGTTCAACGAGCCGACCCAGCTCTTCCACGAGGAATACGATGTCGGCGGCAGAACCGGCACGCAGGTCGAGGATATCCTCGCCTCCTATCGCTGAAACGCATCGACGGCATTGGCAGCACCGATGCCGTCGTTTTTCCGCGGGGCATGTGGGCTGCCTTGACAGTCTCCGGAAAATGTGGTAGAATAAGGGCTGCAGCAACGGAACAACGTAAGGGAATCAGTCGGAGATACCCTAACACATCGGAGGGATCAGCTTGACAGTTGAGATCGATGGTTTAACGGTCAATTACGAAGTGCATGAGCCGGCGGCTCCGGGCGAGGAGACCGTCGTCTTTGTGTTGCACGGGTGGGGCGCGAATGTGAAGGTCTATCAGAGCATCGCGGCAGTCACCTCTGCGAAATACCGCACCGTGCTCTTTGATTTTCCGGGCTTCGGCGGGAGCACGGAGCCGCCCGAGCCGTGGGATGTCTCCGACTTCACGCGGTTCGCGATCAGGTTCATCAACAGCTTCGGCGCAAAGCGCGTCATCCTGATCGGGCATTCGTTCGGCGGGCGCGTCATCATCAAAATGACGACCGAGCACCGCGACCTGACGCAGTTCGAGGTCGAGAAGATCGTGCTGACCGACGCCGCGGGCATTCTGCCGAAGCGCTCGTTCAGGTCGAAATGCCGCACGCGGTTCTATAAGATCGCCAAGCGCTGCGTGACGCTGCCGCCGGTGAAAAAGCTCTATCCCGACGCGCTCAGCGCCCTGCAGAAGAAGTTCGGCTCGGCGGACTACGCCGCAGCGTCGCCCGTGATGCGCGCGTGTCTGGTCAAAACGGTCAACGAGGACCTGTCGGCGCTGCTGCCGCAGATCAAGGCGCCGACGCTGCTGGTCTGGGGCGACAAGGACACCGCGACGCCGCTTGCCGACGGCCAGCGCATGGAGCGTGAGATCCCCGATGCCGGGCTTGTGACGCTCGAGGGCGCGGGGCATTTCTCCTTCCTCGATCAGCCCTATGTCTACCGTGCCGTGCTGCAATCCTTCCTGAAGATCGGAGCGCAATCATGATGATCTGTCATATCATTGCGGCAGTGCTCGCGCTCTGCTGCACGGCGCTGGGCTATGTGAAATACGTCCACATCTTCCAGCTCCACTCCTACAAAATGCCCGAGCAGCTCTGGTGGACCAGAGATAACCCCGGCAAGCTGCTGATGCACTGGATCGCACCGGTGCTCGGCATCCTTCTGATCTTTGCGCACAGCATCCCCGTGCTGATCATCGCAATGATCTTCTATCTGCTGGCGGCACTGGCGGTGAAGCCCCCGAAGAAGGCGAAGAAGCCGCTGAAATTCACGCCGCGCGTCATCCGCATGACCGTGACCGCCGCAATTCTGACGCTGCTGCTCTGGCAGCTGAGCTTCACACTGCCGTTCGCGCTTCGGTACGGCATTCCGTCGTTCGTGTTCGCGCTGACGCCCTTTTTGCCGGTCGCCGCGAATTTCATCAACCAGCCGCTCGAAAAGGGCATCCAGAACGGCTTTATCCGCGACGCACAGCGCATGCTGCGGGAGTGCCCCGACCTGAAGGTCATCGGCATCACCGGCAGCTACGGCAAGACCTCCGTGAAGTATTTCCTCAATACGCTGCTGAAATCGCATTTCAACGTGCTGATGACTCCCGGCAGCTTCAATACGCCGATGGGCGTCGTGAAAACAGTGCGCGAGCAGCTTCGCCCGACGCATGAGATCTTCATCTGCGAGATGGGCGCGCGCCGCGCAGGCGAGATCAAGGAGCTCTGCGATATCGCCGACCCCGATTACGGCATCCTGACCTCGATCGGACCGCAGCATCTGGAGACCTTCCGCACGATCGAAACGATCATTGAGACGAAATTTGCCCTCGCCGACGCGGTCGCGCAGAAGGGCAAAGGCGTCTGCTTTGTCAACGCGGACAACGAGTATATCCGCGCGCATACGGCGGAGCACGGCGACAATATCCCCTACGGCATGCAGCCCGACTGTGCCTATTATGCGGATAACCTGAGCGTTTCGCACGAGGGCACGCGCTTTGATCTGCACACTCCGGACGGCAAGGTGATCGCCGGGCTCGAAACAACGCTGATCGGCGCACACAACGCGGTCAACCTTGCCGGTGCGATCGGCATGGCGCTGCACCTCGGCGTCACCGAGCAGGAGGTGCGCATGCAGCTGCGCAAGCTGACGGCGCCCCCGCACCGCCTCGAGCTCAAGCGAAACGGCGCGGTCACGATCATCGACGACGCCTACAACTCGAACCCGAGCGGCTCAAGTGCGGCGCTCGATGCACTGGCGATGTTCCCGGACTGCAAAATCCTGATCACGCCCGGCATGGTCGAGCTCGGCGAGCAGCAGGATGCGCTCAACGGCGCATTCGGCGCACATGCGGCGAAGGTCTGCGACTATATCGTGCTCGTCGGCGAAAAGCAGGCAGAGCCGATCCGGAAGGGCATTGCGGAGGCAGGCTTTGACATGTCCCGCGTGACCGTGACACACACGGTCGAGGAGGCGATCGCCTTTGCCTACGGCATTCAGACCGACCGGCGGAAGGTCATTCTGCTCGAAAACGACCTCCCCGACAATTACTTATAAGGAGTGTTTGCAATGAAAATCAGTGTGGCAGTGCTGTTCGGCGGCAACAGCGTCGAGCATGAGGTATCGATCATTTCGGCGCTGCAGGCGATCCAGTCGCTCAACAAGGAAAAATACGACATTCATCCGGTGTATATCACCAAGGGCTGCGAGTTCTACACCGGCGAAAAGCTGTTCGACATCAAGTCGTTCACGAATATCCCGGCGCTGTTGAAGGAATCGCGCCGTGTGACCTTTGTCAACCGCAGCGGAAAGACCTATCTGGCCGACGACGAGGCAAAGCTGTTCGGCAAGCGCAATGAGGTCGTGATCGACGTCGCACTGCCGGTCGTGCACGGCACCAATGTCGAGGACGGCACGGTCGAGGGCTTTCTCAACCAGCTCGGTCTGCCCTACGGCGGCTGCGATGTGATGGCATCGGCACTGTGCATGGATAAATACTTCTCAAAGATGGTACTGAAGGCTGCGGGCATCCCGGTGCTCGACTGCCTGAAATATTCCGCGAGGGAGCAGCTCGACATGGACCGCCTGCTCGACGAGACCGAGGCGCATTTCGGTTATCCGGTCATTGTCAAGCCGGTCAATCTCGGCTCGAGCGTCGGCATCTCGAGGGCGGGCGACCGCGACGCGCTGCGCGAGGCGATCCGCGAGGCATTCACCTATTCGCCGCGTCTGATCATCGAGCCGGCTGTGCAGAATCTCAAGGAGATCAACTGCTCGGTGCTCGGCGACAGCGACGAGGCAGAGGCTTCCGAGTGCGAATCGCCGGTCAACTCCGACAAGATTCTCAGCTACGAGGACAAATACATGAGCGGCGGCAAGTCCGGCAAAACGGGCGGCGGCAGCAAGGGCATGGCGGATCTCCAGCGCGAGGTCCCGGCGAAGATCAGCGACGAGCTCCGTGAGAAGATCCGCGAGACCTCGGTCAAAGCGTTCAAGGCACTGGAGTGCAGCGGCGTGGTGCGCATCGACTACCTGATGGATCAGTCGACCGGCGAATTCTGGCTCAACGAGATCAACACGATCCCCGGGTCGCTGTCGTTCTATCTGTGGAAGCCCGTCGGCGTGGAATATCCGGTGCTGCTCGACAGGCTCATCGCGCTCGCGCTGAAACGGAAGCGCCAGCAGGAGGAGACCGTGTTCTCCTTCGACACGAACCTGCTCGAGACCTTCACCGAGGGCAGAGGCGCAAAGGGCGCAAAGCGATAACAAAAAGAGCTCCCGTCAGGCTGCAAAGCCTGCGGGAGCTCTTTGTTTGCACTATCTCTGTCACAGCCCGAGACGCTGCGCGAGTGCCTCAAGCGGCATCGCACCGACCGCCTTTGCCTTCGGCTGTCCGTTTTCGATGAGGAAGAAGGCTGGGATGGAGTCCACGCGGAACTGCATCGCGGGCTCGGGCACCTCGTCGACATTGACCTTGCAGACGGTGATGTCATATTTCTCGGCGAGCTCGTGCAGGACCGGCGCCATCATGCGGCACGGACCGCACCACGAAGCCCAGAAATCAACGACAACGCGCTCGCCGGCATCCATGACACGATCCTGAAAATCGGCTGCGCTTTCGATGTTGATGATATCCATTGTGTGCTCCTCCTTATTTTTCCTTGTAGTAGAGCCGGCAGTGGCAGTAGCCCTCGAATTCAGGGTCTGCGATCTGCTCGCGGAATTCTTTGCACATACAAATGTTGTCCTCTGTCCTCTGCAGGCGGCACGGACAGTAGCCGTCCTTTTTTCTGAGCCCCTCGCGGATGCGCGCGACGGTCTCTGCGTCCTCGTTGAACCGGATTTTCATTCCGACAGCCTCCTTTTTCAGACAGCATTCCCGAAAAGCTGCCTCTTATCCACATCATAGCATATTTCCCGATAAAAGTCAAGGGCGCCGCTGCGGTAATTCTGCAGGCACCGAACGCGCGCGGTCTGCATACAGTATAAGGACAAAAAGTCGGAAAAATGCCGGAATGTCCTTGCGTGGCGGACAAATGTATTTTTATGTGAAACATTTGTGAAAGGGCTTGACAAATGCGCCGCAATGTGCTATGATATAGGCACGGACAGAGGCGCGGGCTTGATGAGTCCTGCCGGAGAAGGCTGCCGAACCGATGCGGGGCGTAAATTTCCCCGTGAGACTCCGTCAGAAAAGGCAAGACCGCCGAAGCATCCCGACCGGCAATCGGGTCGCTGGGCGCGCATCGAAGAGGTGCGTGACTGTCACGGGTGTGTGCGCACATCTGTGGAGTGCTGACCGGTCATTTCCGCATACGCAGTGACGATCGCATTGCGCGCGGAGACCCGCTCATCTGCTCATTGTCCGCCAACGTAAGTGGCGGCTTTTTTACGCCCATATTTTCATCAAACGGAGGAATACACTATGAAATCATTTCGCGTAGGCATCATCGGCGCGACCGGCATGGTCGGTCAGCGCTTCGCACTGCTGCTGGCAGATCATCCGTGGTTCAAGGTCACGGTGCTCGCAGCATCGTCCCGTTCCGCGGGCAAGACCTACAGGGAAGCAGTCGGCGCAAGATGGGCGTTCAAGGATCAGCCGATGCCCGAGGCATTCGCCGACATGGTGATCTATGACGCGGGCGCGGATATCGAAAAGATCGCCGCAGAGGTCGATTTCTGCTTCTGCGCCGTCGACATGAAGAAGGACGCGCTCCGTGCGCTCGAGGAGGCGTATGCAAAGGCTGAGTGCCCGATCGTCTCCAACAACTCCGCACACCGCTTCACGCCCGACGTCCCGATGATCATTCCGGAGCTGAACCCGGAGCATCTCGAGATCATTGCGGCACAGAGAGCACGACTCGGCACCAGGCGCGGCTTTATCGCCGTCAAGTCCAACTGCTCGATCCAGAGCTATGTGCCCGCACTGCATCCGCTGCGCAAGTACGGCATCAAGACGGTGCTCGCAACGACCTATCAGGCGATCTCCGGCGCCGGCAAGACCTTCGAGCGCTGGCCGGAGATGATCGACAACCTCATCCCGTATATCGGCGGCGAGGAGGAGAAGTCCGAGCAGGAGCCGCTGAAGATCTGGGGTCGCATCGAAAACGGCGAGATCGTCAAGGCGTCAAGCCCGCTGATCACGACGCAGTGCTTCCGTGTGCCGGTCTCTGACGGTCACACCGCGGCAGTGTTCGTCAAGTTTGAGAATAAGCCTTCGATCGAGGAGATCAAGGCGGCATGGGCGGAATTTGCAGGTGAGCCGCAGGCACTGGGTCTGCCGCATGCGCCGAAGCAGTTCATCCACTATTTCGAGGAGCCGGACCGCCCGCAGGCAAGGCTCGACAGGATGCTCGAGGGCGGCATGGCGGTCTCCGTCGGCAGACTGCGCGAGGATACGCTGTTTGACTACAAGTTCGCATGCCTCTCGCACAATACGCTCCGCGGCGCTGCAGGCGGCGCGGTCGAGCTGGCAGAGCTGCTCGCGGCAAAGGGCTATTTCGACTGATCAAATCCGAATGAGAGGCAGGTGCCGGTATGAAGCAAGTATTTGTCTGCCCGATGGACGATACCCTCAAGATCGCAGTTGCCGATCTGCGCAGTGACGGCACGGTCGACGGTGCAGTGCGATTTCAGACCTACTCGCCGCCGAATCCGCCGCTGTATCCCTATGTGCCTGCGTATCTGACGCAGTATCAGGAGCAGCCGCGCCCGCTCAGACAGTTTCTGCGCGAATATGTCAAGAGCTTTCTGCCGCGCAGCTTCATGCTTGCGCTGCACGACGACGCGACCGATCTGGAGGCAAATGCGCTGAGCGAGCTGCTGATCGCCTGCGGCGCAAAGGATGTCCCGATGGAGTACCGCGCATTCCTGCTCTCGACCGACCCTGCCTATCTCTCTGTGACCGGCTCGAAGCGCGCTGTCACGGTCACCCATGTCGTCAGCGGCAAGGATGACACCGAGCGCATCTTCATCCCGATCAGCGATGCGACGGCGGAGAAGGTCACCGAGGCACTGCACGAGCTCGACCCCGACGGTGCGCTTCCGGTGTTTACCTTCGGGCTGCCCGAGGAGCTGCTGCGGCTCGGCGAGCAGATCAACGAGCCCGCACTCGTGCGCAATTTCGCAAGGATCCTGTGAGCGGAGGTGCATCGGATGACCTATCTGCTGCGGATCACCGCAAAGGGCGTGCTGACGCGCATTGCGGCAGGGGAGGGCACAGCGCTCTCCGCGGCACAGGCGGCGGCTCTGCTCGATACCGATGTGACCGAGCGGCTCGTGCTGCCGGTGCAGCCGCCGGAATGGACGGCGGGTCGGCTGCTGTGCTATCTGATCGACGCGCGCGGCGGCGACAAGGCGCTCCCGGCGAATTTTCTCGGCACATGCTTTTATCACACGGGCTGCCCGATCTTCGGCGACCTGCTGCTCGCACAGTGCAGCGCAGAGAGCCGCTCGGATGAGGTCTGCGGCATGTCCGAAGCGGACGCAGACGCGCTCACAGCATGGCTGAAGGCGCAGTTTTCCGCATATTTACAAGAGTAACACCCGATCGAAAGGACGGTTTCTATGAAGCATACGATCTTTACCGGTGCGGCAGTCGCACTGGTCACGCCGTTTCATGCAGACGGCACCGTGAATTATGAGAAGCTCGCAGAGCTGATCGACGACCAGATCGCACGCGGCACCGATGCGCTGGTCATCGCCGGCACGACCGGTGAGAGCTCGACACTCAGTGAGGCAGAGCACAGCGACGTCATCCGCTTCGCGGTCAGGCACACGAATCACCGCGTCCCGGTCATCGCGGGCACCGGCAGCAATGCCACCCACACCGCGATCATGCTCTCCAAGGAGGCGGAGGAGGCAGGCGCAGACGCGCTCCTGCTCGTCACGCCCTACTACAACAAGACCACGCAGGAGGGTCTCTATCAGCACTACCGCGCAATCGCGGAGTCTGTGACGCTCCCGATCATTCTGTATAACGTGCCCTCGCGCACCGGCATGACCATCGAGGTCGCGACGGCAGCACGTCTCGCAGAGATCGACAATATCGCCGCAATGAAGGACGCGGTCGGCAATATCACCTACACGGCGAACCTGATCGAGGCATGCGGCGACAAGCTCGACGTCTACAGCGGCAACGACGACCAGATCGTCCCGATGATGGCGCTCGGCGCAAAGGGCGTGATCTCGGTGCTCTCCAATGTGCTCCCGCAGGAGACCCACGACATGACCGCAGCAGCGCTCGCAGGCGATTACAAGACAGCCGCAGCGCTCCAGCTGAAGTATCTGAAGCTGATTCATGCGCTCTTTATCGAGACCAACCCGATCCCCGTCAAGGAGGCAATGAACCTGATCGGCTTTGAGGTCGGTCCGTGCCGCATGCCGCTGTATCAAATGGCGGAAAAGAACCGCGCGGTGCTCGAGGCAGAGCTCAGAAAGCACGGTCTTATGAAGTAATGATGAAGCCGCTCGGCAGTGTCGGGCGGCTTCCTGTAAAACAAAGGAGGTATAAAAATGGTAAAAATCGCAATCAGCGGCATCTGCGGCAAAATGGGCAGAACGCTTCTGACGAGCATTTCTGAGCGCACAGACTGCGAGGTCTGCTGCGGCATTGACATCGGCGAGGCGACCGGCTGCCCGGTCCCGGTCTGCAAGACCCCTGCGGAGATGCAGGAAAAGCCCGATGTCATCATAGATTACAGCCACCCGAGCACGCTGAACGGTCTGCTCGACTACGCACTCGCGACCGGCACGCCGGTCGTGCTGGCGACCACCGGCTATTCCGATGCGCAGCTGCAGCAGATCCGCAAGGCGGCAGAGAGCGCTGCGCTGTTCTCCTCGTTCAATATGTCGATCGGCATTCAGCTGCTGATCGCGCTCTCGAAGAAGGCTGCGGCGGTGCTGGGCAATCAGTTCGATATCGAGATCATCGAGAAGCACCACAACCAGAAGGTCGACGCGCCCTCGGGCACTGCACTGATGCTCGCGAACGCGCTCTGTGCCGAGTTCGACCCGCCCAAGCACCTGACCTATGACCGCCACAGCGTCCGCAGAAAGCGCGAGATCGCCGAGATCGGGATGCATTCCATCCGCGGCGGCACGATCGTCGGCGAGCACGAGGTGCTCTTTGCCGGTCCGGATGAGTGCATCTCGCTCCGGCACACCGCCAGCTCCAAGCGCGTCTTTGCGGAGGGCTCTGTCAATGCGGCGCTCTTCCTCATCGGCAAAGAGCCCGGGCTCTATGACATGACCCACCTGCTCGACGAAGCATGATCGCGTATTTCGCAAAATCGGATATTACATGCTATGTGCTGCGCGGCAGCCGCGGCGATCTGCTGATCGACACGGGGCTGCCGCAGACATGGCGTGCTATGCAGCAATGGCTCAGGCAGTTTGATGTGCGCTGGGTTCTGCTGACGCACGCGCATGCCGATCACGACTGGAACGCGGCAAGGCTGCAGCGAATGGGCGCCAAGCTGATCCTGAGCGCGCGCGACCGCGATCTGCGGCAGCATTTTCTCACACAGCCCGTGCACCCGACCGCGCCGCAGTACCGTCTGCGGAATGCGGTGCAGTGCGTCGGCGGGGCAGTCTGGCGCAGCCCGCACTATGAGCCGGATATCTGGCTGAATGAGGGTGACGGCGGGCTGCTGCGCACGCTGGGGTTTGATGCGGAGATCATCCCGCTGCCCGGGCATACGCTTGGGTCTGTCGGGGTGCTGCACGGCAGAACGCTGCTCTGCGGCGATGCCTTCACGATGCTGTGGAAGCGTCCTGATATCACGCCGCACGCGCATGATATCGCGGCAATGCAGGATTCACTCCGCCGGATGCTCGCGCTCAATGTCACACGGCTCTGCTGCGGGCACGGACTGCCGGTCTCGATGGCGCAGGCGCGTCCGGTGATCGCGGAATATCTGCGCAGCTGCGAAAAACCTTGACATTCCGCCGGAAACATGGTATAATAATAGGCGGTCTTCCCATGAGGACCGCGATCGGGGTGTAGCGCAGCTGGTAGCGCGCCTGCTTTGGGAGCAGGATGCCGCAGGTTCAAATCCTGTCACTCCGACTTCTCAAAGAACGGTCTCCCGTGCATTTTCTGTGCGGGAGATTTTTCGTATCAGCGCAAAAAACAGCGCCCTGCCTTCCCCGGCAGAGCGTGTTTTTATTGCTTTACGAGCAGAACCGCTCGAAGTCGTCGATCGGCATGGGCTTTGCGAAGTGGTAGCCCTGAAACAGCTTGCAGCCCATTTCCGCGAGCGTGCGGTATTGCTGCTCGGTCTCGACGCCCTCTGTCAGCGAGGCGATGCCGAGGTCCTCCGAGAGATTGAGGATATTGCGCATGATGGTCGTTGCCTTTGCCTCCTCGTCGGTTTTGCCGAGGAATTTCATGTCGATCTTGAGCACGTCGACCGGCATGTCCTTGAGCAGATTGAGCGAGGAATAGCCGCTGCCGAAGTCGTCCATCTCGACGAGGAAGCCGGCTCTGCGGAATTCACGCAGGATCGCCATGCGGTCCTCGGCTTCGGTCATCATCACGGTCTCGGTGATCTCAATGCGCAGGCGCCGCGGCGCAATGCCGTATTCCCTGACCAGATGCGTGATGTCCTCGACCACATCGGTGAAGTAGAAGTCCTTCGGCGAGATGTTGACCGAGAGAAAGAGCTCCGGCTGCACATCGCCCCATCGCGCAAGCGTTTCACAGGCACAGCGCCACATGTATTTGTCGAGCTCGACGATCATGCCGTTCCGCTCAAAGACCGGAATGAAGCGCGACGGCGGCAGGAATCCGTGCTCGGGGTGATTCCAGCGTGCGAGCATTTCAGCGCCGACACAGACTCCGCTGCGGTCAACAATCGGCTGGTAATAGGGCACGATCTGCCGCTCTGTGATTGCGGTTTTCAGCTGCGAGGAGATATGCTGATTCCAGAGCACCTGATCGCGGATCTCGTCGTTGTAGAAGGCAATATGTGTCTGATATTCGTCGACGATCGTGGAGAGCGCGAGGTGTGCGCGGTCAAACATGACCGACACGTCCACTTCGGGGTCAATGATCTCGTAGACGCCGAGGTGCATCAGCAGGTGATAGACCACCGTGCCCTGCTCGACGACAATACTGGAGAGCGATGCCTCTGCCAGCTCCATGCTGAATTCGGAGGCAGGAATGAGCAGCCCGAAGGTGTCGCCGCTGATCCGACCGAAGAGGCAGCCCTTCGGCAGATCGGTGTGCAGCGACTTCGCGATCGTTCTCAGTGCGTGATCGCCGAAGGCATTGCTGAAAATATCGTTGACGATCTTGAAATTCTTGACATTGAGGAACGCGACAAGGTATTTCCTGTCCGGGTTCGCGCTGAGCCGCCTGCGGATGCACTCGTAGAGGTATTCCTTGGTGTAGAGCCCGGTCAGGCGGTCGTGCGTCGCGTTGTAGATCTCCTGCCGGAGCCTGCGCTCCTCGTCGGTGTTGTCGCGGATGCTCAGGAACTGACCGGCATCGCGGAGATTGTCGTCCGTGAGGATGTGCTTTTCCAGCACATAGTATTTCGCATCGCTGCCGGTGCCGATCACATGCCGGACCGTCCATTCGCGCTCGGTTTGCGTATGCGCGCCGAACATGCCCGTCAGCTTCTCGCAGACCTTGTCCAGCTCATCCTCCGTAATATCGATCAGTGAAAGCCCGGGGCTGTTCGCCCAGATGCACTTGTTGTTCATGTCGAAGAAGAACAGCGCCTCCGGCATGCCCGAGGCAAGGCGTCCGAGCATGCTGTCGAGCAGCCGTCTCGGGCGGTATCGGATGGAGAAATAGTAGATCAGCAGCCCGAAGACACCGAAGCCGATCATCGACCGGTCGATCGGTGTGCGCGAGAAGATGTAGAAGGTCTGCCACACCGCCGTGCAGAGCATGGTCCCGAGAATGACGGAATACCGCTCGGAATAGATGCGCGGGGAGTGCATGAGCTTATAGATGAAAATGATGAGAGTCACGGCGAGAATGCCGTAATCGAGCACGCGGTGGAACGCCTGCCCGAAATAGGGCACCAGCCGGAAATAGGGTGCATCGTCCGCGATGATCTCCTCGAGCCCGAAGGCATGGTTGAAAAACGGGTTACAAAGCAGCTGAACAATATCAACCGCAAACAGAGTGTTGACACCGCAGCGTGCAAACCATCCGCGTTTGATGGCGCAGTATTCAAAGGCGAACCGCAGGAGGCTGTACATGACGAAATTCATGCCGATGAAGTAGATATAATAGCCGACGGTCGAGAGCGCCGCGGTGTGCGCGCAGACGATGATCAGATTGCCGAGCACCGGCGGGATCAGCGAAGCCGTCAGCAGGGCGACCGTGGAGCCGATCTGCCTGCGCGAGCGGTGCGCCATGAGGCTGCACGCCACCAGTGCAGCGATCATGAATGTATATATGAGTGCAAATTCAAATCTCATAGCATCAGTCCTATCTGTTGTCAGCAGGGCATAACAGTTGAATGACATACAGGATACCATAATTATATCATACTTCACAAAAAAGTGCAAGAATGTCGGGTGCTGATTTGTACAACAATGTGATTTTTCTGCGATTTGCACAAAGCAGCTGCACTGTTTTTGAGCGTTATGCTGAGGACGGAACAACAAATTGCGGCACGTTTTTTCGGGATGCTGCCGGTCTGTCAGCGGCTCAGGATTCCGTCGCCCCGGAGCAGCCTTCGCTTGAGCAGGCAGAAGTCTCTTGCGTCGAGGATGCCGTTTGCGTCGAGATCGCCGCCCTGCCACCAAGCGACCGTGATGCGGTCGTGCATGAGCCAGCGGTGCAGCGTGACCGCGTCGGCGAGCGTGCAGCAGCCGTCGCCGTTGAGATCGCCGGTCATGCAGCCGAGCAGCTTTGCAAATTCCGCATCCTGCCTGCCGTGATAGTGGTGATTCCACGAGAAGATCAGGTGCTTTTCCGCCGCAGCGGTCGCGATGCAGCTCTGCCGCAGCGATTCCATATCGCGCACGGAGGAATCCGCGCAGAAAGCCTCATTGTTGACCCAGAACCGCATTCGGTCTCTGACGGCACCGTGCAGCGCGTCGGTCCATTCGCGGAGCGTGTCGGCGTCGTAATCGCGCCCGCCGCCGTCCTGATGCGCAAAAACATCCTGCCTGCGCAGCCCGGCAGCGGGAATCAGCGCGCGCCAGAATTCGGCATATTCCGCAGCGGTCGACAGATCGCGGTTGAAGAACGGGCTGATCATCAGCGGCTTTTCGGGGCAGAGCGCCTCGACCGCGGCGACCGTCCGGGCGATATTCTGTCCGAGTATCTGCGCATATTCGGCACGGCTGCTGTCAAAATTCCAGAGCTCGTTGTTGTAATAAAACCCCGCAATCTGTGCGCCGTATTCCGCGCCGAACTGTTCCCATATCTCCGTGACGAGCGTCTCGCACTGTGCGGCGTTTTCGCCGCACCAGCGGGAAAAACCGTCATCCGGTGCACCCCAGCCGTATTGCCACCAGCGGCTGTCGCTGACCGTGCCGATCCAGACCTGCATCCCGGTCTGAGCCGCCGCTTCCAGCGCAAAGGAGAGCGCATGCTGCCCCTCGGAGCCGGGCACCAGCGCGGTCGGCAGCAGCGAATATGCCGCTGTCAGCGTGCAGGCATCGGGGTCGGTCTTGTGCGATTCGTCGCCTTCAAATTCATAGGTGAGATCGACCGCCGACTGCAGAATCACCGAATGAAAGCCCGCGGCACGCATATCCGCCAGCTCGCTCTGCCACTGCGCGGCGCTCCAGTCCCGGCAATACCACCCCTGCAGAAAGCTTGCCTCAAACACCGGTGCATCCTGCGGCAGCTCCGCCGAAGCGACCGGCATCTGCAGCAGCGAGAGCGCCGCCGCGGTACAGAGAAACCGTCTCATAAGCACCTCCCTCTGCAAAAACCCCCGTCCGGACAGGGCGGGGGATTCACTGTTATTGCTTTTGCGCCTTGATCATCTTCATGCGCGTGAATTCCTCACGCTCCTTGTCCTCGAGCGCGTCGGAAATCGTCTTGATGGTCTGCATATAGCGCGGGATCAGCACGTTCTTGAGCGCATTGGCGCGGCGCTGTGTCGCGCTGATCGCGGTCGCCAGCCGGAAGACGCCGTTGTCGACCTCCGCGAGCATGAGCGTCATGTCGCGCACCCTGCAGAAAGCCGCATAGGCGAGGTCGAGCTGCACATTGGTGTCGAGAAAGCCGTAGGGGATCAGTACGTCACTGTGCATGTCGTGCGTGATCTTCGGGATCTCAACGCCCATGACCGTGCGCGTCTCAAGCTGCACGTCGCAGTCGACGGGCACCGTGCCGGCAAACTGCTCGATCAGTCCGAGCGTGATATTCGCCTCCTGCAGTGCCGCATAGGCGCTGCGGTAGGTCTCCTCGATCGAGCCGCGCAGCTCCTTTGCCCGCCCGACCAGCTGCATCAGCTCGCGGATGAGGACATTGCGCTTGCGGTCCATGAGGTCGTAGCCGAGCTTTGCCAGTGCGAGCGAGCGCTTTGCCGCCATCAGATTTCCTTTGGTCGGGAATACCTGATCAGCCATTTCTGCCACGCACCTTTGCTTTCAGCGCCTGTGCCGCGTCCGGATCGTAGTGTGCATCGAGCATCTGATCGTCAACGCGGTCGAGCGACTGTCTCGGCAGCAGCGAGAGCAGCGCCCAGCCGAGGTCCAGCGTCTGCTCAATGGAGCGGTTTTCGTCGAAGCCCTGCGAGAGGAACACCTTTTCAAACCAGCTGCCGAATTCGAGATATTTGCGGTCGAGGTCGGCGAGCTCCTCCTCGCCGATGACCGAAGCCAGCGATCTGGCGTCCTGCACCTGCGCATAGGAGGCGAAGAGCTGATTGGCGACTGCCGCGTGGTCGGCTCTGGTGTAGCCCTCGCCGATGCCGTCCTTCATCAGACGCGAGAGCGACGGCAGCACCGCGATCGGCGGATACACACCGGACTGCTCGAGTCCGCGGTCGAGCACGATCTGCCCCTCGGTGATATAGCCCGTGAGGTCGGGCACGGGGTGGGTGATATCGTCGTTCGGCATCGTGAGAATGGGGAGCTGCGTCACGCTGCCCTCGATGCCCTCGATGATGCCCGCGCGCTCATAGAGCGATGCGAGATCGGAGTAGAGGTAGCCGGGGAAGCCCTTTCTGCCGGGAATCTCGCCCTTTGAGGACGAAAACTCGCGCAGTGCCTCGGCATACGCCGTCATGTCTGTCATGACGACGAGAATGTGCTTGTGCTTTTCGTAGGCGAGAAACTCCGCCGCAGTCAGTGCGCAGCGCGGCGTGATGATGCGCTCGACGATCGGGTCGTTCGCGAGGTTGAGGAACATGACGACATTCTGCAGCACGCCGCTCTCCGCGAACGAGCGCCGGAAATACTCCGCAACGTCATTCTGGATGCCCATTGCCGCAAACACGACCGCGAATTCCGCACCGGAATCCTTTGCGATCTGCGCCTGCTGCACGATCTGCACGGCGAGCTTGTTGTGCGAGAGCCCCGTGCCCGAGAAGATCGGCAGCTTCTGCCCGCGGATCAGCGTCATCAGGCAGTCGATCGAGGAGATGCCGGTCTGGATGAAATTGCGCGGATACTGCCGCGACACGGGGTTCAGCGGCTGCCCGTTCACATCGCCGAATTTCTCCGGCACGACGTCGCCGAGCCCGTCTGCGGGTCTGCCCGCGCCGGTGAAGACGCGCCCGAGCAGATCATCCGAGAGCGGCAGCTCCATCGGTCTGCCGGTGAACTGCGTGCGGGTATTGGTCAGCGAGAGACCCTGCGTGCCCTCGAAGACCTGCAGGATCGCCTTGTCGCCCTCGAGCATGGCAACTCTGCCGGTGCGCTCTGTGCCGTCATCGAGCACGATGCGCGCCATTTCGTCAAAGTGTGCGCCCTCGACATGGTCGAGCACGACCAGCGAGCCGCTGATGCTGTGCAGCCCGAAATACTGGATACTCAAGGCTCAGAGCACCTCCTTCTTACGCGCGCGGAGCCCGTCCAGCGTCGCGTCGATCTGCTGCGTCAGCGTGTTGAACCGCTCCAGCTGGCGGTTGGGGATATCGTATTTCACCTTGATGACCAGCTCGAAGACCCCGCTGTCGCGAATCTCCGCGAGCGTGACGCCGTCGGAGAGCAGCTTCTTTGCGCGGTGGCAGACATGCAGGATGAGCTTCATCATGCGGAACTGCTTTTCGAGCGGGACAAAGGTGTCCTCGGCGTGATAGGCGTTCTGCTGCAAGAATCCGACGCGGATGATGCGTGCGATCTCCATTGTCAGCTTCTGATCCTCGGGCAGCACGTCGGAGCCGATCAGGCGCACGATATCGAGTAGATTCTGCTCCTCCTTGAGAATCGTGCTGAGCTCGTTGCGGTAGGTGACGAATTTCTGGTTGACCTTCTTGCGGTAATAGGGCGCCAGATCGTCCATATATTCGCTGTAGCTCGAGGTCCAGTTGATCGCGGGGTAGTGTCTGGCATAGGCGAGTGCCTTGTCGAGCCCCCAGAAGCAGCGCACGAAGCGGCGGGTGTTCTGCGTGACCGGCTCGGAGAAATCGGAGCCCTGCGGCGACACCGCACCGATGACCGTCACCGAGCCCTCACGTCCCGAGAGTGTCTCATAGGCGCCGGTGCGCTCATAGAATTCGGAGAGGCGCGAGGGGAGATATGCCGGATAGCCCTCCTCTGCGGGCATCTCCTCGAGACGCCCGGAGATCTCGCGCAGTGCCTCTGCCCAGCGCGAGGTCGAGTCCGCCATGATCGCGATGTGATAGCCCATGTCGCGGTAATATTCCGCGAGCGTGATGCCGGTGTAGATCGACGCTTCACGCGCCGCGACCGGCATATTCGAGGTGTTTGCGATGAGCACGGTGCGCTCCATCAGCGATTTGCCCGTGCGCGGGTCCTTCAGCGCGGTAAATTCCTCGAGCACCTGCGTCATTTCGTTGCCGCGCTCGCCGCAGCCGATATAGACGATGATATCCGCGTCACACCATTTTGCGATCTGGTGCTGCGTCATGGTCTTGCCGGTGCCGAAGCCGCCGGGGATCGCCGCGGTGCCGCCTCTTGCGATCGGGAAGAGCGTGTCGAGCACGCGCTGCCCGGTGATCATCGGGCGGGAGGGCGGCAGACGCCTTGCGGCGGGTCTGGCGCGGCGGATGGGCCACTTCTGGCAGAGCGTCAGCGAGTGCTCCGTGCCGGTGCTGTCCTGAATGCGGATGATCTCGTCGTTGATGCGGTGCATGCCGTTGCGTGCGGCAAAGACGACCGTGCCCGAGAGCGTCGGCGGCACCAGACACAGGTGCAGAATGGCAGAGGTCTCCTGACAGGCGGCATACGCCTCGCCCGGCTGGAGGACTGTGCCCGGTCTGACCTTGATCTCGACGTCGTATTCCTTTTCGGTGTCGAGGATCGGCACATCGAGCCCGTCGCCGATGAACGCGCCGGACGCCTGCTCCAGTGCGCGGAGCGGGCGCTCGATGCCGTCGAAGATATTGGTGAGGATGCCCGGACCCAGCGTGACCGACATCGGCGCGCCGGTCGGCGTGACAGGCTCGCCGGTCTGCAGCCCGGAGGTGCTCTCATAGACCTGAATGGTCGTCTCGAGATCGGTCAGACCGATGACCTCGCCGATCAGCCGCTTGCTGCCGACATAGACCATCTCGGACATGGAAAAAACATCGGTATCGCGCACCTTGACGACCGGTCCGTTGACGCTGTAAATGACAGGTGTCTGCATCATTCGTTCCCTCCGTCAATGCTGTGATTGCGGTAAAAGCCGCGGTACTGCCCGGCAAAGGCGTCGTCGAGCGTGTGGTTGACGCAGCGGCGCCCGTCGGCAGAGAGCACCGAGAGCCCGCCGAGCTGAATGGCGCGGTCCTCCCGGAAGCTGACCTCCGTGCCGGCAGCGCGGCGCAGCGCCTCCTGCATGTGCATATCGGCAGCGCGCAGAAGGATCGTCGCGCCCGGCTCGGGCTGCTTGTTCTTCAGGAGGCTCTCCATCCAGCTTTGGTATCGCTCCGACTCTGTGAAGGCGGCAATGCGCTCCCTGAGCTCGGCGAAGAGCCCCAGCAGAAGCGTCTGGCGGCGGCTGAGCAGCGTGGTCTTTCCGCGGTAGCCGACCTGAGACAGCCGCTTTTTGTATTTGGAATCAATGCGGGCTTTTGCAGCGGTGATCTCGCGCTCTGCCTCCGCCTCACAGCGCGCCTGCGTCTCCGCCAGGATCGCAGCGGATTCGGCTTCTGCACGCTCAGCAAGCGCATAGACCTGCTGCTCGGTTCTGCGGGAGACCTCTGCCATAAATTCCTGCAGTTTCTGATTGGCATCCATGCTGCACAGTCCTCTCTTCAAATGTGGATCCCGACCGTCTCGGCGAGATAGCGCGAGATGGACGCGGTCATATCGGCGCTGCCGTGGCGGTCCGGGATGACGGTGAGCAGGGGAACGCCGCCGCGCTCCTTATACTGCCGGACCGCATCGCCGCAGAGACCGGCAGCGATCTCCGTGAGCAGCACAACAGCGATGCCCTCCATGTGCGTCGCATCGTGCAGGGCGCGTGCAGCCTCCTGCGGCGTATGCACGATCACGCCCTCGATGCCTGCGAGCCGCATGCCCAGGAGAGAATCGCGGTTGTCGCTGATGACAAAGCTGCGCATCAGAGCTTCGAGAGGATCATGATCGCGATCAGCAGACCGTAGATCGCAACGCCCTCGCCCAGTGCAACGAAGATCAGCGCCTTCGCAAAGACCTTGGGCTCCTCCGCGATCGCGCCGATGGCGGCAGGAGCAGCATTTCCGACCGCGATGCCGCAGCCGATCGAGCCGATGCCGACCGCAAGTGCAGCCGCGAGATAGCCGAGCCCCGAAGCGGAGGTGCCGGATGCCGCCGCGGTCGCCTCCGCAGCGTGCACGAGACCGCCCGCGGGCACTGCGATCGCAAAAAGCATCACAGCGGCGAAGGCACAGAGGTTCATCAGCATGGCTCTGCGCATGGATTTACCGGATTTTTTCTTCGTGATCACGGCATAGACCGGCAGAGCGAGCAGTGCGACGACCGCCAGCGGGAGCAGGATCAGCTCGAGAATTTCAAAAACAGACATGGTGGTTTCCTCCTGTATTCGGTTTATTTATGAGACCGGGCATCGCTCAGACCGGTCAGCTCATCAAACTGTACGGAGATCGGCGTGAACGGCTGTCCGTCTCCGTCGTAGCAGCGCGAGAATACCTCGTAGAATTCCAGACGCAGCACCTGAATGCCGACGATCAGACCCTCGAGGCCCATGACAAAGGCATTGCCGATGATGATCGTGAGCCACGATCTGCCGTCGCCGCCGATCATCTCCGAGAGCAGGAGCACGACGCTCATCAGTCCCGCGTGTGAGAAGACAAATCCGCCGACACGGATAAACGACAGCGTATTGGTCGCATAGCCCAGCAGAAATTCAAAGCACTCGAAGAAATTCGACGCGATGAAATCCCCGATCGCCGGCATCTCGTAATGCTTGTGTGCCATCCAGTGCCCGAGCGGCTCGCGGAAGAACATCAGCACGAGCGGTACGACCGCCAGCGCGATCAGTGCCCCCTTGGGCAGCAGCATGTTGCCGGTGATGATGCTCAGCACGATCAGCAGCAGCGCACTGAAGAAGACCAGCCCGGCGAGCCCGTTGTTGCCGAAGACCGCCTCCTCGTAATTGTGCTGCCGCAGCCGCACGCAGATATTGACAAGAATGGAAATAAGAATGATCGCGGCGCCGATGCCGACCGCACCGAAGATGAACAGATTCGTGTTCTCCATTGCGTGCAGCGGCAGCAGGCGGATGCCGAGCGATTCATAGACCGGGTCGAGCAGGTCCTCGAAGCCGAACACCGAGCCGTAAAGCGCTCCGAAGACCGCCGAGGAGATGCCGATGCGCGCCATGATGCCGCCGAGCGTGATCTTCTTTTTGTGCTCGAGGTACAGTCCGATCAGTGCGAGCACGATGCCCTGCCCCAGATCGCCGAACATGATGCCGAAGAGCAGCGTATAGGTGAGCGCCATCAGCGTTGTCGGGTTGTAGCCGCGGTAATTGGGCAGCCCGTACATCTCGACGAACATGCCGAAGGGTCTGGTGAACCAGCCGTTCTTCATGCGCACGGGCGGCTGCACCTTGGAATTCTCCCACGGCTCCTCGTAGCTGACGGCAAGGTCGCTGACGCGGTCGATCAGCCTGCGGAAGGTCTCCTTTTCTGAAACCGGCACATAGCCCATCAGGTTGAATTTGTCGTGCATGAGGATGCACTGCGACCGCAGCCGCCAGACCTCGCTCTGATATTTGGCGAACCGGTACATCCTGCCGAGCAGCGGTCCCTCAGCCTCGTAGATGCGGTGCTCCTCCTGCTCGAGCTTCTCAAGCGCGGATTTTTGCTCGGTCAGGCGGATCTGCAGCTCTGCCATGACCTGCTCGGGCGTGCCGCTGATATTCTCCGGCAGCGTGAATTCCTCAAAGAGCAGCCCCTTCATGATCGCGTCGACGGCAGGGATGCGGTCGCGCTCGGCGAAGTAGAAGCCCCAGACATATTCATGCGCGGTGTAATACGCCTGAAAGATGAAGCTCTCATCGCTGTAGAAGGCGAGCTTCTGCAGATTTTCCTCCGGCATGCGCCCGAAGCGCGAGAGAATGTGCCTGCAGTGCGTCAGCTCGCCGAGGTCGATCTCGGAGCTCTGCAGGTGCTTGAGATGGATCGCGGCATTTTCGCAGTCCGCGATCTGCCTGCGGGTCTGAGTGAGCTGCTCGTGCACATCCCGCAGCGATCTGGCAATGCGGTCGGTCTCCGAAGTGATCTGCTCGGGCGTGAATTCCCCGGGCAGCGGTTCGGACCCCGTATCCGGCGGGATCTGCCGCAGATCGAGCTCTGTCAGGCGCTTCAGCGGCTCCGCGAAGGGATTCTGCTCTGCTCTGTCCGTGCCGGGGGAATCCTCCGGCGTCCCGAGCAGCCTGCCCGCATGCTCAATGTGGAACACGCCGCTCTGCAGACAGGCGATGATCGCCTCATCGAGCTGCGGCAGCGGTCCGACAATGCTGACCAGCTCCAGCTTTTCAATGGACAAGTGAACACCTCCAATTATAACGGCTCCGTGATGACAAGGAGCGACTGGATATCGGACACCGGCTTTTTGTAGCGGATGCCCTCGATGATCGTGATGAGATTGTCGATCTCGATGCGGCTGAGGATATGGTAGGCATACATGCTGACCGCCGCATGCCCGGAGAAATGCAGCTTTGCACGCGCGGTGCGTCCGCGGAGCGTCGTGAAGGCGAGCTCGACGCGCATGGAATCGGGCGTGTCGGGCAGATCGTCCATCAGTCTGCCGTAGCGCGTGCCGCTCAGCAGACTGTCGAAGGCGGCGAGGTCGGGCGCGTCGTAGAGCTGCTCGAGCATGCGCCGCGGCAGCTTGCCGGGGATCGGCAGCATCATGCTGCGCAGCGTGTCGCGGTCGGTGTGAAAGACGCTTTTCAGGCGGTAGGCGTTGATGAGGTTGATCAGGTCGACCTGCTCGCCAATCAGCTCACGGAGCGCGTCGAGGTCGCTTCCCTTGAGGGAGCTCTCCGCCTCCTTCAGGATCTGGGAGAGGCAGCAGGCGCGCAGAGCGATCTCCAGCTCGGTATAGTTGACCGGCTCCGCCGGATCCCCGAGATATTTCCGCAGGATCGGCGCATACATCGTGTGCGCGCAGACATTGATGATATCCTCGTGCGTTTCGGCTCTGGCGAGCTGCTCCTGCGAGAAGACCAGATAGGGTGCGAGCCATGTGTCCATCGCGGAGATATAGCCCTGCGGACCGAGCCGGATCGCCCGGAACAGCTCGCGGATCTCGTATTCATAGAGGAAGAAGCGGAAAAACGGCGCCTTTCGCAGCTGCTCCATGCCGCAGAAGTGGATGCACTGTGTGAACAGCTGGCGCCTGAGCAGCATTTCGACATAGCCGCGGTGGGTGAAGGACGGCTCCAGACCGCTGAGCACCTCGCTGTAAGCGGGCGTCTCCTTGAGATAGGCAACGACCTCGGGCACGGAGTGCAGCGCAGTCAGTGCGCGGTAATCCGCGGGACGCAGCCGGTGCCCGTAGGCGGTGCGGATAGAGGCAGCCGTCGCGCGGTAATTCTTCGGCATGGCGGTCAAGCCTCCGCGTCGGCAAGCGTATCGCGGAAGAGCACCTCAAGGAGCTCTGCACGCTGCGTCTCAAACTGTCTGGTCATCGCGTCGCCCTTGCGGTCAAAGTCTGCGCGGAGCTCGGTGAGCTTTGCCTCACAGGCTTCTCTCGCCTGCTCCTCATATTCAAAAACGGTGTCGCGAATCTGCCGCTCCGACGCCTCAGCGATCGCGGCACAGCGCGCTCTGGTCTCGCTGATCTGCTGCTCATACTGTGCCTGTGCGGCGGCGAGCCGCTCCTCGATCCGCGCGTCGAGCTGCACGATTTCGCGGATGGTCTGATCCATAAGCCACACTCCCTTCTGACGGAGACAGGATTTTTCTGTTATTTGTGCAGTTTGCCGAAATGTGCTGATAATCGCGCGCTGCTTTTGTGCCGGAAACGGCGCCGCAGCCGCGCAAACCCGCAGAAAAGACCGCGAAATATCGGAAAAATGCACAAACCCCGAGAATATTTACATTTCATTATACTCCCTTTGCGGAAAAATGTCAAGGAAAAACCCGCAAATTGTCATATTTCTTTCGCATCGTCTGCCGCAGGCGCAAAACGGAGCCCCCTTTGACCGGGGACTCCGTTGTCCTTGCTCTGTTGATCGGTGCAGACTGCCGGGGCAAAGCCGCTGCCGTCAGCCCTCGAATCTGAGGATGCCGTTCTGCTCGAGATTGAGCAGATAGGTCAGCCGGAGCTGATCGCGGTATTCTGGCTTTGCGAGGTAAGTGAGATAGGTGTCCATGACGCTCAGCGGCGAGGACCATCTGCCCTCGATGCGGAAATTCTCAAAGCCCATCGGCACGAGCGTCTCAAAGACCTTCCCGGGCGTCAGCAGCGTCGGGTTGTCGGTATTCTGATAGTAGGTCCTGTCGAGATACGGACACTGGAACGACTCGGGATTGTGGAAGGCAGCCTTCAGACCGAACCGGCTGACATGCTGTGTATAGGCGATCTGCGTTCTGCCGAGGTACTGGATATGTGCTCTTCTGCGCGGGCAGTCCGGCGGGCAGACACAGTTGACGAGCAGCTCTGCGCGCTCCTTGTGCGGCAGTTTGGCGAGCAGCTCGGTATCGCTGTTGAGGCTGTAGTCGATCAGCACGCTGTCATACTGCTCAAGCTCTGCGCAGAGTGCGTCGAAATCGGTGATCTGCTTGGCATCGGAGGAGATATACTGAAAATGCGGATACTTCGCGCGCAGATGCTTTTCGAGCACCGGCGAGGCGACGATCACGCCGTTTTTGGCGTCGGGCGTGTCCGCGAGCTTCATGCAGCGATTGCACCAGCGGTCGGTCAGGTGGCTCTGATTGGTGAGCACATTGGTAAAGGTGTAGCGCACGGCGATGCCGCGCCCGTTGAGCTCGCTGATGACATAGGAGACATCCTCCTCGCTGAAGCCTGCCGCACTGCGGATGCCGCCGTTCCAGACCGAGGACGGGAATTCGCCCCAGAAGGAGCCGATCGAGACATCCTCGCGGAACTGCTCGGGAAATTCGTGCATCATCATGAGCAGCACCATATTGAGGTTGAAGCTGCGCGCGAGCCCGGGAATGTGGAATTTGACTGACATAATAGTGTTCCCCCTGTTATTTTTCCAGCCTGCGGATGTAGGCGAAGGTTTTTGCCTCGCCCTTCTCCGCGAGCATTTTCAGCAGAAAGTGCAGCTGCTTTGCGGTTTTCGGATGGATCGGTCTGCCACGCTCAAGCCCGCTCTCAAAATATTTGAGCGGGTCGGTCTGCCTGTAATCGGCGCCGCGGTAGATTTTGCTGGCGGCGACGCGGTCGCAGAACATTTCGATCAGATAGCGCGTCGGCATGGGCACGGGCTCATAGCGCCGTGTCTTGGGATTATAGTCCGACCAGTATTCAAAATGATGGCGGTTCCTGCCCTTGTGGTGCATCCAAGCGGCGGAATAGCCCTGATGCTCGCGCTCCGCCTCATTGGGACTGCGGTTGCCCTGAAAATAGAGTGCCCCGGGGATGAACTCGGTCGGGGAGAATTTGGAGAGATCGTGCAGCAGACCCTGCAGCGGAATGCCGGCGCGGATGCAGTGGAGCATCACCTGATGCCGGTGCCGCAGCACGGTGCGCAGATGTGCGATCGGGTGCATGGCGAATGCCTCCTCAACAGTCGTTTGCTCCATTATACCACATTCTCCGCAAAAGTGCAAGAAGAAAAAGCGCTTCGCGAAAAGAATAATAAAGAAGAGTGAAGGCAGCGGAACAACTCTTCACTCCTCCCTCCTACTTCCTCCCTGCTCCCTGCTCCCTCCTCATTTCTCACTTCTTCTTGCACTTTTCGGCGGAATATGCTATAATAGGAGCGCAAAGCAATCATGCTGCACAGCATTTCACTATTTGATGCAGTATTACGACAGATCGGGAGGAACAGTATGAAACAGTGTCCGCACTGCGGTGCATCCATGTCGGACGGCATTGAGCTCTGTCCGGCTTGCGGGGAGCGGCTGACCGCGGAACCCGCGCTCCCCGGGGAGGAAGCACCGGCAGATGACCTTTTTGCGGAGGCATCTCGGCAGGAGGAACAGCGCCGCGCCGCCTACCGCGCCCAAAAACGCCGCACGGAGCATCCGGCAGGGGGCGGCGATGCAGCCCCTGAGCCGCGCACAGACAAATCCGCTTCCGACGACCCCTTCGCGGAGGCGTCACAGCAGGAGACCGAGCGCCGCTCTGCCAGCCGCCGCGCCGCACAGGCGGAGGGGGAAATCTCCGCGGACGACGTCTTTCCGGAGGACGAAGCAGACGGGGAGGCGCAGAAGCAGCAGGTTCCTGTCAGAAAGCGCTTGCTCCGCATCGCAGCGATCGCTGCGGTCGGCGGGCTGCTGATCTGGTGTGCAAAGGGCTTCAGCAAAAAGCTCGACCCCGATGCCGATTCGAGCCGGACGCCGACCGTCAGCACCGTTGACCCCATCGGGGTCGGGACGGGGGAGCCCGTCTGCTATTTCCGGGGCAGCCAGCCGTATGTCGTTCTGAACGGAGCGGAGATCGAGCTGGGCGACCAGATCGGCTACAGCCTGAACGGTTCCAGCATGTCTGTGGAGTCTGCACGGCAGTATGCGCTCACCGAGGCGCAGTCCTTCTTTGCGGCGCACACCCGCATGACCGTGAAGGGGAACCGTCTCTTCTACCCGACCCCCTGTCAGACTGACGGCCAATCGCTGGAGGAGGGCGGCTATCTGCTCAACTGTATCGATTTCGGGCAGCACGGCATCACGCTGGAGGATCTCACGCACGGTGAACCGATCTTCGGCGACTACTGGGTGACGGATGAAGGCGGCATGGCTGTTGCGTATCAGTCGCGCACCTATCTCGGTACAAAAAGCCTGAGCGTCCGCTATGTGCAGGGCGATACGTTTGAGGTCAGCATGGATGTACGCGAGGTCTGGGCGCCGAAGACGCCGAACGGCATACTGTATTTCTGGACCGGCAATGAGAGCGAGGAATCCGGCGGCGCCATAAACAATGCCCTGTATTCAATCGATACCAACAGCGGTTTCAACCGGTTATCGCTGGTGCAATCGGATGTGACGCAGCTGAAGCACCACGCGCAGACTCCGGAACGGGTCTTTATTGTTGCGGGTGATCCGGAAAAAGGTCAGGATGACGAGAGCTTTTCGGGCTTCTGTGCCATGCAGCTGAAAGGAGATTCGACAGAATTCACGGGGCTCGCATGGGATAACGTGTTGTCGGATGAGTTCAGTTTCATCGTGTATCCCGACGGCAGCTGCTATTACACATCGTTTGATTCCGGCAAAAAGGAATGGATGTTCTTCGATTCAGACACGAGGGGGGTGAGTCAGCTTGCATTTGAGGCGGATGAATGGAATCTGACCTTTGCAACAGATTACCCGATGATCCTGCTCTGCAAGGAAAGTGCTGACAATACGTTCCTGACGGACTGCAGGCTGGTCAACCGCGGCAGGCTCTGCAATATCACATGGGATGCGTTCGACTTTGGTGAGCAGGGCGATGCCGTGATCAAAAACATCCGCTTCACGGACGGCGAGCCGGGTCTGGAAGCCGAGATCGCGGACGGGGATATGAACATTACAGTTTGGAGCAGCTACATTGTGCAGGGCAATGTCCCCGGCGCATCACAGGTCGGTGCGGACAGCGTGACGGGTCCGGACATTGTACTGCTCAGGCAGCTGGATACGCAGGAATTCTGGAACGGCGTTCTCAGCACGCGGGATGTCCCCGCGACGCTCATCGCCGAGGCGGGCTCTCCGGGGCTTGTCAGCATCTCCGTGTTCGGCAACCGGCTCGCGCGGAATGTGCAGCTCTCAAGCATCCGCTATGACCGCGTGCACAACTGTCTGCTCTGCATCGCAGACTATGCGGACAACACCGCGCTGGGCACGCTGAGCGTGATCTTCTTCCACGGAATCGGCGGAACGCGCATCGATCTGCGTCAGCGCGTCTCGCAGCTGACCGTGCCGCAGAAGGACAGTGCCTATACCTTCCCGCGGGATATCTATTATGTCAGCGAGGAGGAGGACGGCAGAACGCTCTGGACGTACAATCTCGATGCGCTGACCGAGGATAAGATCATGGTCGGCGCGGATTATTATATTCTGGGCGCGCCCGCCATGCTGGATTACGCCGGCGCGCTGAACACCCGTGCTGCATATGCAAGGCAAGCGGCCGAATAACGGAACCGACGCACCGGCGGAATGACCGGTGCGCGGCTTTTTCAGGGAGGATCGAACATGACAGCACCGCATCTGCCGTCCTATGCGGCATATTTCAGCTACAATCTGCGGAACTATCTGGGCGACTGGAGCCGCGCACAGCTGTATCTGCGCTCGGGCGATACGGTCATCGGCGGGCTGCATTTCACCGATCAGGCGATGGCGGTCCTGCGCGACCGCGATCACCCCGATTTCAGGAAATACTGGACCATTCTGCTGTTCCGCATCATGCACCATCACCCGTATCTGTTCCATGCGACCGACGGTGCGCAGAGTTGGACGACCCGCACAGTGCGCGACCGCGGCGGGCAGGTCAGCTTCATGACGGTCGTGCCGAAGCTGAGCCAGTATGAATACGAATTGAAGGTGCGCGCATTCAAGCCGCGCTTTGATGCGTTCATGCAGCGGCTGCGGAAGCTGACGGCGGGGCGCAGCACGATGGAGACCGCGCTGATCACGGTGCGGGAGATCGCGGCGGTCAGCGACTTTGACTATACCTATCAGAACAACTCCATCCGCCATGCGCTGATGGAGGGCACGACGATGTGCTGGGGCACGACGGGCTTTTTCAACACTGCGATGCATCTGCTGGGCTACCGTGCGGAGCCGCTCTTCTCGTGGCATGTCGGCGGCGGCAGAGAGCACGCATGGTCGGCGCTCTATGTCCCCGAGCGGGGGCGCTGGGTCGAGATCGACGCGACATGGATGAATCAGAGGGTCAAGGTCGGCGGGCAGGAGCGCAAGGTCCTCGCGATGCAGTATTTTGATTTCAGCAGCAAGGACAGCGAAACATACGCGCAGCACCACTGCACCGAGATGGAGACGGTCTTCGAGCTGACCGATCTGCCGCGCCCGGGTCTTTACGGCAGGGGCGGCATCGGCTATCAGTTTCCCGGGCAGACGGGCTATGTGACAGATGCGGTCCCGGTTCCGGGCGGCGGCATCGAGCTGCGGCTTCTGAACGGCAGCAGCAGACGCATCCGGCTGTGAGCATATACTCCCTGCGATAATTGTCCGGAAGGTTTACAAAGCGTATTCGTTGACAAATTCAGACTGCCCGAAAACCCCGTCCGCAGGCGAAAAATATTGCGGAAAACCGTAAAAATCGCCGGGAAATTTGCAAAAATCCATTGACTTTTCGCACGTTTTGTGATATGATTATAATAGACAAAATTGGGGGGAACTGTGTTATAATATTTGACAGAATGAAAACGGGAAGGATGTCAGGAATGGCTGATCGGTTTACCGTGCTTCGCACGAATGCGGAGCTCCGTGCACGGATCGCGGAGCTTGCCGCTGAGATTTCAAGGGATTACGAGAACTGCGTCACGGAGGAGCATCCGCTGCTCCTGCTGTGCACGCTGCGCGGGGCAGTGTTCTTTGCGGCAGACCTTGCACGCTGCCTGACTGTCCCCGCGGAGCTGAATTTTATCAAGGTGCACACCTATGTTGGTAAGGAGTCGAAGCTCAAGCCGGAATTTGAGCTCGGCAAGGACATTCCGGTGAAGGGGCAGCGCGTGCTGATCCTCGAGGATATTGTCGATACCGGGCGCACGATGGACTGTGTTGTCCGGCACTATTATGAATCCGGCGCGGATTCCGTGGAGATCTGCACGATGCTCGACAAGACCCATGCGAGGGCGAAGGGCTATGAGAAGGTCGTGCCGAAATATGCCGGATTTGAGATCGAAAATGAGTTTGTGGTCGGGTTCGGGCTCGACTGCGATGAAAAATTCCGCCTGCTGCCGGATGTGTGCGTGTACCATTCCGACAGCGAGCAGTCATAGGCACTGCGGCGGGATCGCCGGAGAGGAGGATGACCTATGCGCCAACGGTTTTATCGTGCCCTGATGATCGGGGCAGCCGGAATCGCGGCGGCGCTTGCAGCATTCGGAGCGGCTGCACTGGCGGCAGATTCCGGAACAAAGCTGTACCTCGGAGATGTGAATGTAGACTCGTATGTCAATGTTGCGGATGCGGTGCATCTGGCGCGCTATGTCGCGGAGGATATGGATGCTTCCCTCACCCGGCAGGGCAGCCTGAATGCGGACGTCAATCAGGACAGGGACGTCGATTCGTCCGATTCCAATATGCTGCTGGAAATACTCGCCGGCATTATCCCGCACCCGCAGGACGTGCCGCCCGAGGAGACGACGGAAACGACCGAGCAGACAACGTCGGAGACCGAGCAGACCACAACGGCTGAGACTGCCACAACCGAGCAGACTACAACAACCGCGGAAACGACGACCGAGCAGATCACGACCGGGGAGACAACGACCGAGCAGATCACGACCGGGGAGACAACGACCGTTTCAGAGGAAACACAGCCGCCGCAGACGGTCCCGCCTGCTGCACTGACCGTCGGCTCGCGGACGCTGCCGCTGGGCGACCCCGCAGAGGAGGTCATCGCGCTGCCGGAGATCGCGGCGGAATACGGCGCCCTGACGGAAAAGCTCACCCTCGCATACAACACCTGCATGATGGATTTCTATGTCTACGCGGAGGACCCTGCGAACACGATGATCCTGTTCTCGCGCGACGGCATTGTCATCGGCTATTACACCACCGCGAAGGAATACAGCTGCAGCAATCTCTACACGATCACGGAATACCGCGACACGCACCCGGACGGCACCGGTGAGCTCTACGCGGTCATGGCGCTCTCGAGCAGCGCGTCGATCTATGTCGACAGCGTCAGGGATCAGAACGATCTGCATGTGTTCTCCCGGCTGAATTTCTACGCGACCAACGCGATCAGAGGCGTCTACGGGCTGCCCGCACTGCACTGGAATGAGCAGCTCGCCGAAATGGCGCAGGCACACAGCGACGACATGGCAGAGAACAACTATATGTCCCACACCGATTCCTCCGGCATGGACCCGGGCGACCGCATCCGCGCCTCCGGCATCAAGTGGCGGATGATCGGCGAAAACGTGGACGGCGGACTGCGCGACCCGTTTGCGGCGGCAGATGACTGGTTCCGCTCGGTGAAGGGTCACAGAGAGGAGATCCTCGGCGAAGAGTATACCGATATCGGCATCGGCTTTGCCTATCGGTCGGGAACGAAATACGGCATCTACGGGACGCAGGATTACCTGTACTGATGCATAATATTACCGAAAACAGCATAATATACATGAATAATCGCGGTTTATGCAGGAATATTCAAAAAGCACTTGACAAATTTTCATTTTCGTGTATAATGGAAATACCGCACAGCTCATGTGCGGTATTCCCTTTGTATCAAAAGCGGTGAAAACACCGAAGAAAGGACGAATATCATCATGGCTGAAAAGAAAACCCCCAAGAAGATCGTTCTGGCATATTCCGGCGGTCTGGACACCTCGATCATCATCCCGTGGCTCAAGGAGAACTATCCGGGCTGCGAGGTCATCGCTGTTTCCGGCGACGTCGGACAGGGCACCGAGCTCGACGGGCTCGAGGAGAAGGCGATCAGGACCGGCGCCTCCAAGCTCTACATCGAGGACCTGACCGATGAATTCATCGACGACTATGTGTTCCCGACCATGAAGGCGGGCGCGGTCTACGAGGGCAAGTATCTGCTCGGCACCTCCTTTGCAAGACCGATCATCGCAAAGCGCATCGCAGAGATCGCGATGCGTGAGGGTGCAGACGCGATCTGCCACGGCTGCACCGGCAAGGGCAACGATCAGGTTCGCTTCGAGCTGACCATCAAGGCGTTCTGCCCGGACATGCAGATCATCGCACCGTGGAGAATCTGGGACATCAAGTCCCGCGACGAGGAGATCGACTACGCGGAGGCACACAATATTCCGCTGAAGATTTCCCGCGAGACCAACTATTCCAAGGATAAGAACCTGTGGCACATCTCCCATGAGGGTCTCGACCTCGAGAACCCCGCAAACGAGCCGCAGTACAACAAGCCCGGCTTTCTGGAGCTCGGCGTTTCCCCGGAGCAGGCACCCGACACCCCCACCTATGTCACGATCGACTTTGAGAAGGGCGTGCCGGTCGCGGTCGACGGCGTGAAGATGAAGGGCAGCGATGTGGTCCGCAAGCTGAATGCACTCGGCGGCGCAAACGGCATCGGCATCACCGATATCGTCGAGAACCGTCTCGTCGGCATGAAGAGCCGCGGCGTCTATGAGACCCCCGGCGGCACGATCCTCTATTACGCACACGCAGCGCTCGAGACCATCACGCTCGACAAGCAGACTGCAAGAGTCAAGGAGCAGCTCGCCCACCAGTACGCAGACCTCGTCTACAACGGGCAGTGGTTCACACCGCTCCGCGAGGCGCTCGACGCATTCGTTGACAGCACACAGCAGACCGTCAACGGCACCGTGAAGCTCAAGCTCTACAAGGGCAACATCATTACCGCCGGCATCACCTCGCCCGACACCCTCTACGACGAGGAGGTCGCAACCTTCGACGAGGACGACGTCTACGATCAGAAGGATTCTGCGGGCTTCATCAACCTGTTCGGTCTGCCGATCAAGGTGCGCGCAAAGCTCCAGCAGAAGCGCGGGAAGTGAAGTATTCCCTACACTGAATTTCATACTGGTGTATGGCTGCCATGAGGGCGTAAGCGGTAACACGGCACGCAGTATTTCGGGAAATCCTTACTACACGTATTCCGACCTTTGTGCGAGCATTTAACTGCCAGGAGGAATTGATATGAAAAAACAGACTATTCTCTTTGGTATTCTCGGCGTGACACTGTCCGTTTTTGCTGTCGCGGCTGTCTCTAAGATCGTGACAAGTGCAAAATCATCTCCGGAGGGAGTGGCGGAAGCTCCGATCACACCCGAAAACATTGCTGACCGGAAGACCGCGCTCGAAGCGGTTGACCCTGCCGATCTGCAGCGCGGCATGACGTATACCGGCGATACGAACTATCATGACGGAGACGGCAACATCTACCGTTACGATGAAAACGGTAAGCTGGTCGGGCTGATGAAATTCATGGGTCAGGATGAGGCGGCGCTGCCCGAGCTCGATGAAGCTGCAATCCGTGAGTGCGCACAGCAGTATCTCGCGGGGCTGGTCGCCGATCCGTCGCGCTACACATTCGAGCGGCTCGAGCGTGAGGGCGGCATCTACAGCGCATTCTTCAACGCGCGCTGCTGCGGCTTCCGCACAACGGACACGGTGTGCGTCATGATGAAGCCGAACGGCACGCTGGAGGGCTATCTGATGAACCACACCGGTGCTTTCGCGGATGTGACCGTCACCGAGGCGCAGATCACCGACGCGATTGCGCGTGCGGAGGCGGAGGCGTCAGGACCGAAAGCGACCGTCACGAAGGTTGCAGGCTTGGACGAGGTCACCCTGACGTATGACGAAAGCGGCAATCTGGTGCTGAATGTCTCGATCGTGCGGGATCTCATCTCTGCGAACGGGCTTACGTTCCCCGATCCGAGCATCCGTCAGGTGCCGATCCTTTGAGAACTGAAAGAAAATGTATATGAACGGACGGGCGGCTTTCGCGGGTCGCCCTGTCTGTTTTTCCCGCAGGAGGTTTCGGATATGAGCGAATTTGAATATATGCAGCGCGAAAAGCGCAATCCGAAGCACGGCGACCTGATCGCGTTCTGGTCGCCGGGGCTGCAGCTCTACGCGATGAGCGTGCTGCAGAATTACAGCTTCATGTACTATTGCGATTATTACGAGATCACTGCGGAGACCTACGACCGCTTTGAAGACCCGGCTTTTGACCCTCCGCGCGGCAGACTGCTCTTTTCGGAGGCGCCGTTCGGCGGAGGGCGGACAGCGGAGCAGGGAGCACTCCGCGAAAAATTCTACGGCAGATAACGGAAAGGAAACAGCTATGGCAAAAATGTGGGCAGGCAGATTCTCGAAGGAGGTCGACGAGACAGTTAATGCGTTCAACTCCTCGATCTCCTTTGACGGAAGAATGTACCGGCAGGATATCAGAGGCAGCATCGCACATGCGACCATGCTCGGCGACTGCGGCATCATTCCGCATGCGGATGCGAAGAAGATCATCGAAGGGCTCAAGGGGATTCTCGCCGATCTCGATTCCGGCGCGCTGCTCATGGACCCGACCGCCGAGGACATTCACATGTTCGTCGAGGCGGAGCTGACCAGGCGCAGCGGCGACGCGGGCAAGCGCCTTCATACGGCGCGCTCGCGCAACGATCAGGTCGCGCTCGATATCCGGCTGACGCTGCGCGACGAGATCGCTGAGGTCCGGGCGCTGCTGAAAAAGCTCCTGCAAACGCTCACGAAGCTCGCAGCACAGCATACCGAAACGGTCATGCCGGGCTATACGCATCTGCAGCGCGCACAGCCGGTCACGCTCGCGCATCATCTGCTCGCCTATGTGTGGATGCTCCTGCGCGACGACGGCAGACTTGCCGACGCCGTGAAGCGCATGAATTACTGCCCGCTCGGGGCAGGCGCACTCGCCGGCACGACCTATCCGATCGACCGGAAGCAGACCGCCGCGCTGCTCGGGTTTGAAGCGCCCGTGCCCAATTCCCTCGACGCGGTATCCGACCGCGATTTCTGCGCCGAGATCGGCAATGCGCTCGCGCTGCTGATGGTGCATCTGTCGCGCTTTTCCGAGGAGATCATTCTCTGGTGCTCGTGGGAGTTCCGGTTCATCGAGCTGGACGACGCATACGCGACCGGCTCCTCGATCATGCCGCAGAAGAAGAACCCCGACGTCACCGAGCTGATCCGCGGCAAGACCGGCAGAGTGATCGGCGACCTCACCACGCTGCTCACGATGCTGAAAGGGCTCCCGCTTGCCTATAACAAGGACATGCAGGAGGACAAGGGGGCGATCTTCGATGCGATCGATCAGGTCGTGCTCTGCCTCAAAACCTTCGACCCGATGCTCGCGACCATGCGCGTGAACAAGGAAAATCTCCGCGCCGCCGCCGCAAAGGGCTTCATCAACGCGACCGACTGTGCCGACTACCTCGTGAAGAAGGGGCTGCCCTTCCGCGATGCCTACAAGATCACCGGCACGCTCGTCGCAAAATGCATCGCCGAGGGGCTGACGCTGGAAACGCTGCCGCTCGAAGCCTACAAAGAGGCTTGTCCGCAGTTTGAGGAGGACGTCTATCAGGCAATCGCGCTGGAGACCTGCCTCAACGGGCGCATTTCGGAGGGCGGTCCCTCCGCGGCAGCCGTGAAGGAGCAGCTTGCGCTCGCGGATGCGGCGATCGGAGCGCTCTGATATGGACGGAAAGCAGATCAGATATATCGTGCTGACCTGCGTCATTGCCTTCGTGATCTGGATGGCAGGGCAGGCAGTGCTGATGTTCGGTTTCCCGGAATCGTCGCTGACGGCAGCGCGGGTCTGGGTGATCTTCGTGGTCGCGGGGACATGTGTCTGGAATATCCGGCACTATTTCCGCGCGGAGCGAAAGAAAAAGGAGGACGAGGAAAATGACAGCTACAAAGGTGTATATTGACGGGCAGGCGGGCACGACGGGTCTCAAGCTCTATGACCGGATCAAGGACAGACCGGATGTCGAGCTGCTGACGATCGACCCGGCAAAGCACCGCGACAACGCAGAGCGTGCAAGGCTCATCAATGCCTCTGACATCACGTTCCTCTGCCTGCCGGATGCCGCGTCCATTGAGGCGGTGTCCTTCTGCGAAAATCCCGATGTGCGCATCATCGACGCCTCGACCGCGCACCGCACCAATCCCGACTGGGCATACGGCTTCCCGGAGCTCTCTGCAGAGCACAGAGCGCGCATCCTGACGGCAAAGCGCGTTGCCGTGCCCGGCTGCTATGCCTCTGGCTTTGCTTCGCTGGTCTATCCGATGGTGAAAAGCGGACTGATGCAGCCCGATTACCCCGTGACCTGCCACGCAGTTTCGGGGTATTCCGGCGCGGGCAAGGCGGCGATCGCGGTCTATGAATCCGACGACCGCCCCGCGGAATTTGATTCGCCGCGGCAGTACGCACTCGGGCAGAAGCACAAGCATCTGCCGGAGATGCAGAAGGTCTCCGGGCTGACCTATGCGCCGATGTTCAATCCGCTCGTGTGCGATTATTTCGCGGGCATGGTCGTCTCCGTGCCGCTGCACCGCAGAATGCTGCAGTCGCAGGCATCGCTGGAGGAGATTCACGCGATGTTTGAACAGCATTACGCCGGGCAGCAGTTTGTCAAGGTCCGCGCGCTGCAGGGCGCCGACGTGCTCGAAAACGGCTTTTTGCCGGCAAATACGCTCGCCGGCACGAATCTGCTGGAGGTGTTCGTCTGCGGCAATGACGAGCAGATTCTGCTCGCGGCAAGGCTTGACAATCTCGGCAAGGGCGCCTCGGGCGCGGCGCTGCAGTGCTTCAACCTCATGACCGGCGCACCGGAGGAGACCGGTCTGGTCTGAGCGCCGATGCTGTCGAATATTCTGATCGGGGCGGCGCTGATTCTGTTCGGCGGGCTGATGATGTATCTTGCCGTCAAGGGCGATCCGCCGAAGCACACCCGATTCTCAAACGATACATTCCGCCGGGTGCTGACCTTTCTCTGCGGCATCATCTGTATCGCACTCGGGATTCTGGCGATTCTTCTATACAAGGAACTAAAATAAACAGAGGTATCAGCAATGAAATTACAGAGCTTTCAGAATTATCCCTTTGTTGACGGCGGCGTCTGCGCGGCAAAGGGCTTCAAAGCAAACGGCGTCTGCTGCGGACTGCGCCATCAGGCACTGCCCGGCGACGGCGTCTCGGAGCAGAATCTCGCCGCGAACGGCGTAGAGCCCGAGGGCGCGGAGATCGACATCGCGCTGCCGGACGAAACCAAGAAGAAAAACGATCTTGCCATGATCGTTTCCGACTGTGAATGCGCGGTAGCTGCGGTCTACACGACCAACAAGGTCAAGGGCGCGCCGATCCTTGTCACCAAGCGCAATATCGCAGACGGTCACGCAAGAGCGGTGATCGTCAACTCGGTCAACGCGAACACCTGCAACCTCGACGGCGAGGAAAAGGCTGAGGCGATGTGCGCGATCGCAGCGAGAGCGCTGGGGCTCAAGACCTCCGATATCGTCGTCGCGTCGACCGGCGTCATCGGGCAGGTGCTCCCGATCGAGCCGATCGAGCAGGGCGTGCCCGCGCTGGTCAAGGGGCTCTCCTACGACGGCAATTTAGAGGCGGTCCACGCGATCATGACGACCGACACCCGCGAGAAGGAGGTCGCCGTCAGCTTCACGCTCGGCGGCAAGCCCTGCAAGCTCGGCGGCATGCTCAAGGGCAGCGGCATGATCCACCCGAACATGGCGACGACGCTGACCTTCATCACCACCGATGCGGCGGTCTCGCCCGAAATGCTTCAGATCGCGCTCAACGACGTTGTCCGCGTGACGCTGAACCGCGTCTCGGTCGACGGCGACACCTCGACCAACGACATGGTCTGCGTGCTGGCAAACGGCATGGCAGGCAATGCCGAGATCAGAAGGGAGTCCACCGATTATGCGGTGCTCCGCGATGCGCTCTATGTCGTGATGCTGAACCTCGCGAGAATGTGCGCGGCAGACGGTGAGGGCGCGACGAAGCTGATCGAATGCGTCGTCTCCGGCGCAGACACCGAGGAGATCGCGGTGACGGTCGCAAAGAGCGTCATCACCTCGAGCCTGTTCAAGGCGGCGATGTTCGGCGAGGATGCCAACTGGGGCAGAATCGCGTGCGCGATCGGCTATGCGGACTGCGAGGTCGACGTGACGAAGATCGACGTCGATCTGGCATCGGTCTTCGGCAGGATCCATGTTGCCGAGCAGGGCGTCGGCGTTCCGTTCTCGGAGGAGGATGCAAAGAAGGTGCTCGGCGCCGATGAGATTCAGGTGCTGATCGGTCTGAACAGCGGCAACTGCTCCGCATGTGCATGGGGCTGCGATCTGACCTACGAATACGTCCGCATCAACGGTGATTACAGAAGCTAAAGGAGCGCAACATGGAAAAGATGGAAATTCCGGAGAGCATCTCCACAAAAATCCGCTCACAGGTGCTGATCGACGCGCTGCCCTATATCCAGCGCTACAATCAGAAGATCATCGTCGTGAAATACGGCGGCAACGCCATGACGAATGAGTCACTCAAGGAAGCGGTCATGAGCGATATCGTGCTGCTGTCGCTGGTCGGCATCCGCGTGGTGCTCGTGCACGGCGGCGGTCCGGAGATCAGCGATATGCTCGGGCGTCTCCATATCGAGAGCAAATTCATCGGCGGGCTGCGCTACACCGACGCAGAGACCGCGGATGTCGTGCGCATGGTGCTCGCGGGAAAGGTCAACAAGGAGCTTGTCTCGCATCTGACCCGGCATTCCGGGCAGGCGATCGGACTTTCGGGCATCGACGGCGAGCTGCTGCAGGCGAAGAAAAAGGAGTCGAAGCCCGACCTCGGTCTCGTCGGCGAGATCGTCGGCGTGAACACCAAGCCGATCCTGGTCGCGCTCGACAACGGCTATGTGCCGGTCATTGCGACGGTCGCCTGCGGTCCCGACGGGCAGGTCTACAATGTCAACGCGGACACGGCAGCGGCGGCGATCGCGGCGGCGCTGGGCGCGGAGAATCTGATTCTCATGACTGATATTGCCGGTCTGCTGCTTGATAAGGACGACCCCTCCACGCTGATTCCGTCGGTCAATATCAGCGAGGTCGCGAACCTCAAGCGGCAGGGCATCATCTCCGGCGGCATGATCCCGAAGATCGACTGCTGCGTCGAGGCGATCCGCCGCGGCGTGAAGAAGGCGGTCATCATCGACGGCAGAGTGCCGCACTCGATCTTGGTCGAAATCTGCTCGAATGAGGGCGTCGGCACGCAGTTCCTGAGCGTCTACTGAGAGCGCGGTATTCCATGGAAAAAACCAAGCACAGCAAAATGTGGCTCACTGCAATTCCGGTGATTCTCGTGCTTGCCGTGTGCTGCTTTCTGGCACGCAATACGGAAACCGGGCATTTTGTGCTCGCCCACCTCAATTTCGGTCCGCACATGTCCTGCGAGCTGAAGCTGACGGTCGATGACCGGGTGACTTTGCTGAACGAGGATCAGATCACCGGTCTGACGATGTCGAACGGCAAGGTGAACACGGTCTCGCAGTTCGGCTATCTGCCGGGGCAGACCGGCATGCAATTCAAATGTGAGGGCAAGGAATACGGCAGTCAGCCGTTTCAGATCACGGTGCAGGGCACATCCGAGGCTCTGCAGATTCCGGTTTCGGTGATCGTGCCGGATGACTGGGAGGTCACCGAGATCACACTCGACATCACGGTCGACACTGTCGGCAGGAGCTACACCTATACCGCCGAGGGCACAATGGGGAACGATCATACATCTTCAGCCGGAACGCTCTCCTTCGACGGTGATTCGGTCATTCGGCTGAGCTTTATTTGATTTTAATAACAGAGGATGAGAAATATGAACACAATACAGGCAACCGATCAGCACACCGTGAAGGCCTTCGGGCGCATCCCGCTGGTCGAGGTGCAGGGTAAAAATTGTACCTGCACCGACGAAAACGGCAAAACCTACATCGACTTCGGCAGCGGCATCGGCTGCAATGTGCTGGGCTGGTGCAATGACGCATGGGTGCAGGCGGTCTGCAGGCAGGTGCAGTCGCTCCAGCACGCCTGCAACTATTATTACACACAGCCGCAGGCAGAGCTCGCCGAGAAGCTCGCGCAGGTCACGGGCTTCCCGCGCATGTTCTTCGGCAACTCCGGCGCGGAGGCGAATGAGTGCGCGATCAAGGTCGCGCGGAAATACAGCTCCGACAAATACGGCAAGGAGCGCGGCACGATCATTTCGCTGGTCAACTCCTTCCACGGGCGCACGATCGCGACGCTCGCCGCGACCGGTCAGGACGTCTTCCACCAGTATTTTTACCCGTTCCCCACAGGGCATGTCTTCGCAAAGGCGAATGACCTTGCCGACCTGCAATCGAAGCTCGACGGCACGGTCTGCGGCATCATGATCGAGGTCATTCAGGGCGAGGGCGGCGTCTGCGCGCTTGACAAAGACTATGTGCAGGCAGTGCGGAAAATCTGCGATGAACAGGATATCATCCTCATCATCGACGAGGTGCAGACCGGCTGCGGACGCACCGGCACCTTCCTCGCGCAGGAGCAGTTCGGCGTGAAGGCGGACGTCACCACGATGGCAAAGGCGATCGGCGGCGGACTTCCGATCGGCATCTGCCTTGTCAGCGAAAAGTGCGAGGACGTCATCACGCCGGGCACGCACGGCTCGACCTTCGGCGGCAATCCGGTCGTCTGCGCGGGCGCGGTCGCGGTGCTCGACCAGATCACTGCGCCGGGCTTCCTCGATGCCGTGCAGGAGAAGGCGGCATATCTGCGGGGCGAGCTTGAGAAGATCCCGGAGATCACCGGGCTTTCGGGCATCGGCATGATGATCGGCATGACGCTGAAATCGAAGGACGCACACGAGGTCATGGTGCAGTGCAATGACGCCGGGCTCCTTGTGCTGACCGCAAAGGAAAAGCTGCGCCTGCTGCCGCCGCTGACGATTACAAAGGAAGAGATGGACGCGGGTCTCGCAATTCTGCGCAGCGTCCTCAGTGCATAATCATTCAAGGGGGAGATTACCATGAAGCATTTACTCAAGCTGCTCGATCTTTCGGGCGAAGAAATCATTGATCTGCTGAATCTTGCCGACCAGCTCAAGTACGAGCGCCGGCACGGCATCGCACATCCGCATCTGGCGGGCAAGACCCTCGGCATGATCTTCCAGAAGTCCTCGACGCGCACCCGTGTTTCCTTTGAGACGGGCATGATCCAGCTCGGCGGCTATCCGCTCTTTCTGTCCTCGCGCGATCTGCAGATCGGGCGCGGCGAGCCGGTGCAGGATACCGCGCGCGTGCTCTCGCGCTATCTCGACGGCATCATGATCCGCACCTTCGCGCAGAAGGAGGTCGAGGACCTCGCAAGCTACGGCAGCATCCCGATCATCAACGGTCTGACGGACTTCTGCCATCCGTGTCAGGTGCTCGCCGACCTCATGACGGTCCGCGAATACAAGGGCAGCCTTTCCGGGCTGAAGATGTGCTACATCGGCGACGGCAACAACATGGCGAATTCTCTGATCGTCGGCGGGCTGAAGGTCGGCATGAAGGTTTCTGTCGCATGCCCGCAGGCGTATCAGCCGGATCAGCAGGTGCTTGATTTCGCCAATGCGAACGGCGGCTTCACGATGACCGACGACCCCTGCGCCGCAGCGGAAAACGCCGACGTGATCTTCACGGACGTCTGGGCGTCGATGGGGCAGGAGGGCGAAGCGGAGAAGCGCCGCATCGCGTTCACGGGCTATCAGGTCAACGACGAGGTGCTCGGCGCCGCGCATGCTGACTGCATGGTGCAGCACTGCCTGCCCGCACACCGCGGCGAGGAGATCACCGAGAAGGTCTTCGAGGCACATGCGGATGAGATCTTTGAGGAGGCGGAGAACCGTCTCCACGCACAGAAGGCGGTCATGGTCCGCGTGATGGGCTGATGAAGAACGAGACCCGGCAATGCGTCCGGGTCTCATTTTTTCAGATATTGCGTTCGTCACAGAAAATTCACCAATTCTTCGTTGACAAAACGCGGCAGATATGTTATAATAACAGTAATCTGTTGTGCTGCGGCACAAAATGAAGGAGGAATTATTATGGGACTTTTTGATCAGATCGGCGCTTCCATTTCCAAGACTGCGAAAGAGGTTTCGGAGGGCGCAAAGACCCTGTCCGATAAGAACCGTGTCCGCAAGGATATCGCAGCGATCGAGAATGAGCTCCGCAACCGTTTCCGCGAGATCGGCGAGAAGCTCTTCGAGCTGACCGGCAGCAATCCGGACCCCGAATTTGCAGAGCTGTTCACGGCGATCACGGAGCTGAAAGCCGCGCTCGCTGAGAAGAATCAGGAGCTGATCGCGCTCGACGGCAAGTATGCCTGCCCCAAGTGCGGCACCGTCAACCCGAGAGACGCAAAATTCTGTCAGTCCTGCGGCGCACCGGCACCCGAGGCGGCAGAGCCCGCTCCGGCAGCACCGGCGGCACAGGGCATCTGCGCAAACTGCGGCGCACAGCTTGCCCCGAATGCAGTCTTCTGCGCAGCCTGCGGCACCAAGGCAGCACCTGCGGCGCCTGCACAGCCTGCGGCTCCGGCACAGAAGGTCTGCCCGAACTGCGGCAACGCATTCGAGCCCGGCGCGGTCTTCTGCGCAGTCTGCGGCACCAAGGCACCCGATATCGACTGAACGGAGTGACTCTGCATGACCGCTGATACCGCTGTCCTTCTGGTCTGCGCGGGAAACGCGACCAGAATGGGCGGCATCCATAAAATACTCCATCCGCTCGGAACATCAACGGTTCTGCTCCACGGGCTCCGCACCTTTTGTGTATGCGAAAGTGTGTCGGAGCTCGTTGTCGTTTGCAGGGAGCAGGATCGCGGCGAATTTGAGCAGGTGATCGCGCAGGAGACCTTTCCCGTGCCCGTGCGCACGGCTGTCGGCGGCAGCACCCGGCAGGAGAGCGTGCGGAACGGTTTTCTCGCGGTGCAGACCGACTGCAGCTGCATCGCCGTGCACGACGGCGCCAGACCGCTGGTGCGTCCTGCCGATATCGAGCGCGTGATCGCCGATGCACGCAGATGCGGCGCCGCAACGCTCGGCGCGCCGGTCAAGGACACCATCAAGATCGTGCATGACGGCATGATCTCCGAGACGCCGGACCGCTCCGTGCTCTGGCTGACACAGACGCCGCAGGTGTTCCGCTGCGATCTCTACCGCCGCGGGCTTGAGGCGGCAGCGCAGAGCGGCAGGGATTACACCGACGACTGCCAGCTGGTCGAGGCGATCGGCGTGCGCGTCGCGATGACAGAGGGCGACTATTCCAATATCAAGCTGACGACCCCGGAGGATTTTGCGATCGCCGAGGCGCTGCTCAGCGCGCAAGGGAGAGAATGAAATGCTGAATTTCCGTATCGGGCACGGCTACGACGTGCACCGGCTGACCGAGGGGAGAAAGCTGATCATCGGCGGCGTGGAGATTCCGCACCGTCTGGGGCTGCTCGGGCATTCCGACGCAGACGTGCTGACCCATGCCGTGATGGACGCGATGCTCGGCGCGCTCGCGCTGGGCGATATCGGGCAGCATTTCCCCGACAGCGACGACCGCTTCAGGGGCGCAGACAGCATGGCGCTGCTGGCATATGTCAACGCGCTGATCCGCGCAGAGGGCTGGCAGCTGGGCAATTTTGACGCGACGGTACTGGCGCAGCAGCCAAAGCTTGCCCCGCACATTCCGGCGATGAGAAAGCGCTTTGCGGAGGTGCTCGGCTGCGATCTCAGTCAGGTCAGCATCAAGGCGACGACCGAGGAAAAGCTCGGCTTCACCGGCGCAGAGGAGGGCATCGCGGCGCACTGTGTCGCCATGCTTGAGCGCATTCCGTCTGCGCGGATGCCGGAGGGCAAGGTCACGCTGCTGTGAGAGGTGCCGACGATGACGACGGTCACGCGCGCCGAGCTGCACGATCTGCCGGAGATTCTGCAGCTGCAATATCTTGCATATCAGAGTGAAGCTGCGCTCTTTGGCAGCCGGGATATCCCGCCGCTGAAGCAGACACTCGGCGAGCTCACGGAGGAATACCGCCGCGGCGTGATCCTGAAAATGACCGATGATGCGGGAACCGTCATCGGCTCGGTGCGCGCACGGGAAGCGGACGGGACGGTGTACATCGGCAAGCTGATGGTGCACCCTGCGCATCAGCACAGGGGCTACGGCACGCAGCTTCTGCATGCGATCGAAGACTGCTTTCCGGACAAACGGTATGAGCTGTTCACGAGCACGCGGAGTGCTGCCAACATCCGGCTCTATCAGCGGCTCGGGTATCGGATCTTCCGCACACAGGCGGTCAACGATGAGCTGGAATTTGTGTATCTGGAAAAGCCATGAGTGCTGAATGACCGGACAGGCGGACTCCGATATCCCGAAAACACCCGACAGCGATCTCCGCACGATCGCAAAAAGGGGCTCCACCCCCAAACCCCTGCCCAAAGGTTACTGACCCTTGAAAATCCCATTTTGTATGATCTTAACGCAAATACGTTATTTCCATCACAATGGGATTCTTAAGGGACGCAGCCCCTTAAGTGGGGGGGTTGGGGGTGAAACCCCCAATATCAATCCGTCGGAGACACCATTTTATTTTCCGAACACGATGATGAGCACGGCGGCTGCGAGCTGCCAGAGCAGACCGAGAATGTTCACTGCCCAGAAGTACCAGTGCTTTGTTTTGTGCCGGTATCGCTGCATCGCGATCAGCGCGCCGATCGCCCCGCCGAAAAAGCCGAAGCCCAGCAGGGTCGCTTCCTTGATGCGCCACTGCCCGCGCTTTGCCTTCTTTTTGTCCGCAGCATAGAGGATCACTGCGATCACGCTCATTATGAGCAGAAACAGCAAATAGTATTTCAGCATAATTCCCTCCGAAATCGCCCTCCGGATGCACTCCGGAGGGCGTTCTCTGTTTTTGCGGTTACTGCACGATCGCCGCCGTCCAGTATTCCTGATTGTACATATCGGTGAAGCAGTAGGTGATCTTCACTGCACCGCTGCCGAGATTGACGTCGCTGATCGTCAGCTTGTCGCCGACCGTCAGCTGCTCGCCGAGATAGTAGCTGTCCTGATAATCGCCGCTGTAGCTGTAATAATCGCACACAAAGTCAATCTTGTCGCCCGCCTGAATCTCGGTCATCGACTTTGCGACCGTGTCGGTCTCGCCGTTGCGGTAATCCGTCTCTGCGCCCGCGATATAGCCGTTTTTGTTGTCCTGATCGAACACAACGATCAGCTTGACGCGGTCGCCGTTGAGCATTGCCGGAATGTAGCCGGTGATCGTCCACTTGTCGCCGTTCTCGATCGTGTCGGTGTGATAATATGCGACCGCCTGCCCGTTGACCGCCAGCGAGGTGCGTTCGGTATCCGCGACGAGATTGCCGTCATCGTCGAACTTGTAGACATTGTCCAGACCGAGATCGACATAGCCTTTGCCGTCGTCGTAGAACAGGTTGCGGTCGAGCCGCTGCACGAGCTTCCACTGATCCTCGCGCAGGGACATCGTGTATTTGCCTTTTGCCTCTGTCCAGACCAGCTGGGTCGCGTCGAAATAATTCGCTGCGAGATAGTCGGCGGTATCTGCCTGCGAGAGCGGGAGCTCCTGCATGAAGCCGGTGTTGGAGCTGTCGAGCCCCGCGATGCTGCGTCCGCTGCCGCCCGAGAGGAACGACCCGAGCAGTGAGGAGATCATATCCGAGGAGCCGCCCGACGAGGACGAGCTCATGCCGGTGAAGGTGCCGAGCAGGGAGCCGAGCGGGTTGCCCGTGTCGCTGCCGCCCGCCGAGATCTGACCGGAGGTCTCAAGGCTCGCGAACTGCTGGATGCACTTGGAATAGGCGGAGTCCATGTTGATCTTCGAGTAGGTGCTGACCGCGCTGTCGACATAGGACGTGCGCTTGTAGGGGAAGTAGATCGACACGCCGTAGGCATTGGTCATGTTGGTCGAGGTGTTGTTGTATTTGACCGCGGACTTCAGTGCACTGACCAGCGCGCTGCCCTCGGAGGTGCCGACCCGCTGTGCGAGATCGACGAGGTCGACCTGATCGATCTTCGAGCTTGCCGCAAACTCGCGGGAATTTGCTCTTGCATTGGAAACCGTCTCATACTCCTTGTTCGTGAGCAGATTGCTGACGGACTCTGCAAACGCGCTCAGATTCTTCGGAACGGTGTTGGAAAACTCCGCGAGGTCAATGACCGAGAGCGTGGTCTTCTGTCCGGAGCAGCGTCTTGCGCACTGCGAGACAAAGTCGTCGACGATGTACTTGCCGAGCTCAACTGTCGGCATGGAGGTGTTCTGTCCGAGCTTGCTCAGCCAGTCGGTGTAATACCAGCCGATGCCGGGCTCGGTCTCCTCCGAGGCGATCATGTAGTCGGCATAGGGGTCGAGCATGAGTGCAGTCTCGGCGGTCGCCATGAGGCAGGCGTCGAAGCCGACAAAATCGAACTTCACGCCGCCGTCGCTCAGCGCACGGCTGATGCCCGCGAGACTCATCGAGCCGCTCGAGGACGATTTTTCGTCGTAGCCGTAGCCGGTGACAGATCCCCCGCCGTGATCCCAGAAGATCAGCTCATTGCGGCTTGCGGGGTAGTTCTTCGCGCAGTAGCGGATAAACTCGGAGAGCGTGTCGGGCTTGGTCATGACCTTGTTGCCCATATCTGCCTCAAGGCGCTGCAGCTTGCCGCCCGCGATGCGGTAGATTTGATTGACCGAGCTGGAGATGCCGTTGATCTTCCAGCCCTTGCAGCCGCCGGTATAGACGATGATGTTGATGTTGTCGCCGTAGGAGGCGCCGATCATCTCCTGCATATCAGAGGACGCCATGCCGCTCTTGGATTCGAGGTCGGTGCCGCACATGTAGACCATCATCGTGACCGTGTCCTGCCCGTTGCCGACGAACTGCGTATATTTCGAGCGCGAGCCGGTCGCGACGCTGGTGTCGGCAGACTGCGTGGAGGACGGGGTATACTGCGCGCTCTGGGATGTATCGTCGTGATAGGGCAGCTCGGCGCCGCCGCCGAGCATATCGGTGATACCGCCGCCGACGCCGGCACCGCCGCCGGCGCAGCCCTTCAGCAGCAGATAGCCGACCACAAGCAGAATGATCGTGCCGCTGCCGCCGAACGCAGCCGCGCGCGTGCCGCCGCCCCCGCCGGAGGGTCTGCCTGCACTGTCGCCGGACGAGCCGACGGGACCGGAGCCGAGCCCGTCGCCGCGCCGATGCACACTGCTCGAGCCCGTGACATTCTTTTCTCTTCCTCTGGGTCTGTTCTGATTGGGATCCATATAACAGCCTCCTCAATTTCAATACCGGATTGCATACCAATCCAATTTCTATTTTACATGAAAAATAGGGATTTGTCAAGAGGAATGACACGGAACGCGGAATCCTCAGACAGCAAAAACCCGCCCGCGGCACATCGGCACCGCGGGCGGGTTCTCAGTCTGGATTATTTTTTGTCATCCTCCGCAACGGATTTGAGCGCGGCAGTCAGGCTTGCGAGTCCCTGCACCTCGCTGGGAATGATGATCTTGGTAGCTCTGCCGTCGGCAGCCTTCGCAAAGGCTTCGAGCGACTTGAGCTGAATGATGCGGTCGGTCGGCTCCTGCGAATTGAGCATCTGGAGTGCCTGTGCCTCGCCCTCTGCCTCGAGCATCTTCTGCTGCTTGATCGCCTCGGCGCGCAGGAGCATTGCCTGCTTTTCCGCCTCAGCCGCGAGGATCAGCGCTTCCTTGTCCGCCTGTGCGCGCAGAACCTTCGACTCCTTTTCGCCCTCTGCCACGAGGATCGCGGACTTCTTGTCGCCCTCTGCCTGCAGGATCTTTTCGCGGCGCTCGCGCTCCGCCTTCATCTGCTTCTCCATCGCGTCCTGAATCTCACGCGGCGGCAGAATGTTTTTCAGCTCGACGCGGTTGACCTTGATGCCCCAGCGGTCGGTCGCCTGGTCGAGGATTGCCGTGATCTTGGTGTTGATGACATCGCGCGAGGTCAGCGTCGCATCGAGCTCCATCTCGCCGATGATGTTACGCAGTGTGGTCGCCGAGAGGTTCTCGATCGCCGCCATCGGGCGCTCAACGCCGTAGGTATACTGCTTGGCGTCGGTCACCTGGAAGAACACGACCGTGTCGATCTGCATGGTGACGTTGTCCTTCGTGATCACGGGCTGCGGCTTGAAGTCAACGACCTGCTCCTTGATGGTCACGACCTTGGCAACGTGATCGAAGAACGGAATGAGGAAATGCGGACCGGTGTGCCACTCCTGATAGAAGGAGCCCAGCCGCTCGATGACATAGACGCTTGCCTGCGGGACGATCTTGATGTTGGCGACGAAGATGACGACGATGATGACCAGCAGAATAAGGACCGCGATCAGCCCGCCGTAGCCTTCACTTTCCAGTGCAAATGCGAATGCAGAAAACATAACTGTACCTCCGTTTGTTGTGATGTAGTGTGTTTCAGCGTGAGACAATGAGCTTTGCGCCGTCAATGCGTTCAATGACAACGATCGTGTCGACGGGGATCACATCGTCGCTCTCCGTGACCGCGATCCAGTCGACGCCGTTTGCTCTTGCACGTCCGGTTCCGTGCGCTGCGTCGATCGTCTCGATGACGACTGCCTGCTTTCCGATGTCCTTGTCCGAGTTCATCGGAGGCGTCTGCTTCACGCGCAGCTTCCTGAGAAACGGTCTCGTGACGAGCAGCAGCAGGAGCGACACCAGCACGAACACCGCAAGCTGACCGGTAAAGCCCAGCCCGCAGAGCACGCCGATGAACGCACCGACCGCGCCGATCGCAAACCAGATACTCACCAGCTGCATGGACGCAACCTCTGCAATCACGGCGAGCACAAAGACAACGCCCCAGAATACATAGAATCCCATGCAAGAACCCCCTTTCTGTCAAGCGATCCGATTGCCTGACTATGGCTTTATTCTACCACATTTCCGCAAAAAAAGCAAGATGCAAAAAAGAACATTTTTCGCCCGCAAAATCAAGTAGGCGCCGATTATTGCATTTTCCTCGCCCGCACATGCCCGCGCCCGTTCTCCGGCAGCACAGCGATGCGGTTTCATTTTTCTGATAATATGCTGCAAAAAGCACGGATATACGCGAAAAATCAAATTTGCGCCATACCTGCATATTTTGCGGGTCCGCGCATATAATGAACGTGTACAGCTCTGCTTTGCTCCGCCTTGCGCAGTTTTGCGGGGCTGGACAAACCATACAGGCAAACGGAGGAATATATCATGAACGAGCAGAAGAATCCGAGCATTCACTGCACCGTGGAGCAGTGCCGCCACAATCTGTGCAACGAGCATTACTGCACACTGTCCTGCGTCAGCATCGGCACGCACGAATCGGACCCGAGCGTTCCGGAATGTGTCGACTGCAATTCCTTTGAGAAGCGCACCGGCTGCTGCTGATCACACGGAACACAGACCCCGGTCCAGCGCCGGTGTCTGTACATATCGCACAAGATTCGCCCGCCGGAAATGTGGATTCCTACAATTTTTCAGTGTTTCTCTTGAACAAAACCCGCCTTTGCGGTATAATAATAGGAAGAACAAAGAAAGAGAGAAATGCCGGAGACGCACAGAAAGGAGTGCTGAAACTATGTCTGACAAGACCATTACCTTCTCCATCAGCGAGGAACGCGAAAAGGAGATGAAGCGCATTCTGCACACTGTCTATGATGCACTGCGCGAGAAGGGCTACAACCCGATCAATCAGATCGTGGGCTATATTCTCTCGGAGGACCCGACCTATATCACGGTACATAACAACGCCCGGAGTCTCATCCGTCACATCGACCGTGACGAGCTGATGCAGGTGCTGGTGCGGTCGTATCTTTCCGACTGAGCAAATATTGCCGTATGCCGACAGGGCACGGGCGCGTTAAGGCTGCCCGTGCCCGATTTTTTGGGAAACCGCCGTTTCAGAAAAATGCGGGGGAGGAGGTAAGATGTGCGTTTCTCGCATGGATTGATAATCATATGCGAAGTGACGGAACAACTGCTCACTCCTAACTGGACTTTCTCCCTCCTCGCTGCTCCCTGCTCCCTGAATTCTGATTGATCGCCGGGAGCACGGTTCTGAACCGGCGCTTTGGAAATATGCCAAAAAATTTCGGTCAGAGCCCTTGACTTTTATGCTTTTTTGTGCTAAAATGATAAAGTACGGCAAATGCCGATCACATATTGAAAGGACGCTTCACCCATGCCTATTATTGACATTCTCGAGCGCAATGCCGCTCTCTACGGCAACGATATCGCGCTTGTCGAGCTCAACCCCTCGATCCTCGAGCCCAGACGCATCACATGGAAGGAGTACGAGCTGATCGAGCCGCGCAGACCCAATTACTACCGCCGCGAGATCACATGGAAGGTCTTCAACGAGAAGGCGAACCGCTTCGCGCACTTCCTGATCTCCCGCGGCGTGAAGAAGGGCGACAAGGTCGGCATTCTGCTGATGAACTGCATCGAGTGGCTGCCGATCTACTTCGGCATCCTCAAGGTCGGTGCACTGGCTGTGCCGCTCAACTTCCGCTATGCCGCCAGCGAGATCGAATACTGCGTCGGGCTCGCGGAGGTCTCCGTGCTCGTGTTCGGTCCGGAGTTCATCGGGCGCGTCGAGGAGCTGGTCGACACGATCGGCAACGACCGCATGCTGCTCTATGTCGGGCAGGGCTGCCCGGGCTTTGCGGAGAGCTACGACCTGCTGACCGCGAATTTCCCGAGCAATTCTCCCGCGATCTTCCTGACCGATGCCGATGACGCCGCGATCTATTTCTCCTCGGGCACGACCGGCTTCCCGAAGGCGATCTTACATAATCACGAGAGCCTGATGCATGCGTGCAAGGTCGAGCAGGCGCACCACGGGCAGACCAAGGACGACGTGTTCCTCTGCATCCCGCCGCTCTACCACACCGGTGCGAAAATGCACTGGTTCGGCAGCTTCTATGTCGGCGGCAAGGCGGTGCTGCTCAACGGCGTTACCCCGAGCGTCATCCTCGATGCGGTCTCCTCGGAGCACTGCACGATCGTCTGGCTGCTGGTGCCGTGGGCACAGGATATCCTCGACGCGATCGAGAGCGGCAAGGTCTCGCTGAGCGACTATGAGCTCGCACAGTGGCGCCTCATGCACATCGGTGCACAGCCCGTGCCGCCCTCGCTGATCCAGCGCTGGAAGAAGTATTTCCCGAATCACCAGTATGACACGAATTACGGTCTGAGCGAGTCCATCGGACCGGGTGCCCTGCACCTCGGCGTGGAGAATATCCACAAGGTCGGCGCGATCGGCAAGGCGGGCTACGGCTGGGAGAGCAAGATCATCGACGAAAACGGCGAGATCGTCCCGCGCGGCGAGGTCGGTGAGCTCTGCGTCCGCGGTCCGGGCGTCATGACGTGCTATTATCACGACCCGGAGGCGACTGCGGCGGTGCTCTCTGCGGACGGCTGGCTCCGCACCGGCGACATGGCGCAGGAGGACGAGGACGGCTTTGTGTTCCTCGTCGACCGCAAAAAGGACGTCATCATCACCGGCGGCGAAAACCTCTATCCGGTGCAGATCGAGGACTTCATCCGCTCGAATCCGAAGGTCAAGGACGTTGCCGTGATCGGTCTGCCCGACAAGCGGCTCGGCGAGATCGCGGCGGCGATCATCTCGATCAAGGAGGGCTGCGAGTGCTCGGAGCAGGAAATGGCTAAATTCTGCGAGTCGCTCCCGCGCTACAAGCGCCCGCGCAAATACATCTTCGCGGATGTGCCGCGCAACCCCACCGGCAAGATCGAAAAGCCGAAGCTCCGCAAAATTTACGGCGGCGAACGGCTTGTCGAGGAACAGAATAAGGGATAAGCAAATGCCCCGCAGTCCGAGTGAACTGCGGGGCTCTGTTTTTTGGAAACCTTCGGAGAATCATAATAATCGTTTCGCGCAGCCCTTTTCAAAGGCTTGCGGGATCGGGGAACAGCGCCCCCGCTATCATCCGTCGGAGATACCGCTGTCACTCCGTCTTCTTCTGCGAGAAGGTGGTTTTCAGCGTGTCGGTCGCGCCGTTTGCCAGCCGCAGGTTTTCGCCGTCGTTGTCATAGGTCAGCGTGACGCCGCGTGCTGCCGCGCCGTTGCTGTTCTCGAACATATAGGTGATCGCGTGGCGGTGCTCCGAGAAATCCTGCGCCGTGATATCGGTCGTAACGGAGTTGATCATCGTCTTGAAATAGCTGTCGATATTCTTCGAGATGCGCTGCCCCTCGCACTGATTCAGCAGTGCGGCGACCGAGAAGCCGATGACCGAATTGCGCTCGACCTCGCTGTTGTAGTGCGTCGAGGTCAGCAGCTGCTCAAACTGCGATGTTTCCAGCTCCTGCGAGACGTCGGAGGGGCGCAGGTCGAGGTCCTTGACCGTGACAACATAGGAGACATTGCCGATCAGCGCGATTAGATGTGCAAAGCCGGTGCTGTCGAGGCTGATATAGCGATCGATCTTCTGATCCATCGCCTTGCCGAGGTCATTGCGGAGCGTCTGAATGCCGTGATTCTCAAGGCACTGGCGGACGGTCTCGTCCTTTCCGTCGTGGTCGATCACCAGATTGATCGGGATGCCGACGCAGAAGATCTGCTTTCGAACCGGGTCAAAGCGCATCAGCATGACCGCCGGCAGCGCACGCTCGGTCTCGTTCGGCGCGAGTGCAAAGAGGATCTCGTTGACGTCCTCGTCGGAGATGCTGGTCGTTGCGCTTTTCAGCGTCTGGAGCTCGCGGTGATTCTCCGTCAGCTTGCCGTAGAAATAGTAGCCGACGCCGCCGAGCACGATCAGCGAAATCAGAATGGTGATGAGAAACGGGATCGCAATGCTGCCCGCCTTCGGACCTCTTCTTCTTGTAGTGGATGCCATGTTCGTTCTGCAGCCTGTCCGGGCTGCAATCCTCCCTTCAGGATTCAGTAGTAATAGCGCCGTTCTGCGTGGTTCTCAGAATGCTCGAGCGCGCGGTCGAGTGTGATCAGCCGCAGACTGAGCCCCTGCTGCTTTGCCAGGCGGATGGTCTGCCCCGTGCCGGAGTGCATGTCGGAGACCATCGCAATCAGGCAGTCACTGTGTTCGATCATATACGCATTTCTGCGCCGGAAGCAGTCTGCGGCATACGCGGGGCAAACCTGCACGACCTCATCCGCCGCATGCAGCACGGTCAGCTGATGATAGCGCGCCTCCCTGCGCAGACCGCTGCCGTGTGTCGGATACGGATTCGCACAGATCAGCTTCACATCCGGGTCATATGTCCGCAGATGCAGCACACAGTCTGCTGCCCACAGATCGACGCCCTGCGCCATACCGGTGAGAAAGCGCCGCGCGCCCAGCCGGTAGGCGTCCTCGATCTCGGCATAGAGCAGGCTTTGCATCATGTGCAGAAAGCTGCCGCGCGGCAGCTTTTCCGGTCGGTGTCCGGAAAAGCACACAGCGGTCGGGTTCATCCGACAAAGACCGACCCGCCGATGAACTCGCGGACGAGCGACTGCTCCGGAATCCATTCCGCATCCATCGGTTCGAGCTCCTCAAGGAAGCGCAGCAGCATCGGAATGCCGGTCTCGGCTGGAGCAGTTTCGGCGAGTTTGCGCACCGTGCCGAGCAGATAGGGGCGGTAGACCGAGAGCTCGTAGGCGAGAAACGTATCAAGCTCGTAGTCGGCAAGGTGCTTATACGGCATGATGTAGAGGTTTTCGCCGCGCGAGATGCTCGAGAGCATATTGCAGGATTCCTCGGCGGAACGTCCGCGGGTGCGGCTGTCGCGGATGAGACGCCTTGCAAAGCGGATCAGCGAGGGATGCAGGCGCTCCTCGTTGTCGGAGATGCGCGTGCGCACGCTGAGATAGACGCGGTTTGCGGTGTCGTGCGAATCGCCTGTGACCTCGGGGTTCAGCGCGTGAATGCCCTCCATGATAATGAGCTCATGCGGGCGGCGGCGCAGAATCTTTCCGGACTTGACCTGCTTCTGGTTTGCGAAATCGAAGCGCGGCAGCTCGACCTCCTCGCCTTTTGCGAGCTGGCGCAGCTGCGTGTTGAGCAGGTCGATGTCGAGGCGGAGCGGCGACTCGTAATCGGGCTTGCCGAACTGGTCGACAATGTCCTTGTTGCGCGTGCCGTCTGCGTAGTAATCGTCCATCGAGAGCGTGTGCGATTCAAAGCCTGCTGCATCGAGAATCTGCTCAAGACGGCAGGCGGTGGTCGTCTTGCCCGAGCCCGAGGGTCCGGAGATCAGCGTGATCGGGCGCTCGGAAGCGTGCCGGCAGATGTCGTCGGCAAGTGCACGGAGCATGCGGTCGTAGCCGGCTTCCGCGTCGATCACAAGTGATTCGGGCGCAGTGCGGATGTCTTCATTGATCGATTGCAGAGTGATCTCGTTCATGTGCTGCCTCCTTGTCGTTTTTTCAGGCGGATATCCTTGCCGTAGAACTGCATGATCTTGCTTGTGACCAGTCTGGAGAAAATGCGCTCGCCGTAATGTGCTCTGAGCTCCTCCAGCGTCAGATTCGTGTTGATGATCGTGGCGCGGCGTGCGTTCATGCGGCTGTTGAGAATGGTATAGATCTGCGACTGCGTAAAGGCCGTGTCAAATTCCGTGCCGAAATCGTCGAGAATCAGCAGATCGCATTCGAGCACGGAGCTGAGGGTGTCCTCCTCAGATTTGCTGCGCCCGAAGTGCTCGAGCTCGAGCTTGTGGAGCAGTGCGCCCACGGAATCATAGATGACCGTGAAGCCGCGCTCGATCAGCACACTGGCAATCGCGAGTGAAAGATGCGTTTTGCCGAGCCCGGGCTTTCCGAGCATCAGCAGGCTGTCAGATTCGCCGGGCGTAAAGAGCTCGGCATAATTTTTGCAGTGCTGAAGAATCCGCTGCATCGCGGCAGCTTCATTCTGCGGCAGATCGCTGTAATACTGCAGCGAAAACGTATCAAACTGCGACAGCGCGAGCTGTGATTCCTGATTGATCGCGTCTGCGGCGAGTGCGGAGATTTCCCGCTGCAGGCATTCGCAGCGGCGCCCCTCGTGAAAACCGGAATCATTGCAGATCGGGCAGGAATAGTGAATGTCGAGATAATCCTCGGGGTAGCCGTTTGCAGTGAGGATCGCGCGGAGCATGCGGTCTGCCTCGGCGGTCTGCTTCTGAATCGCCGCGAGCCGTTTTTCCCGGTCCTCCTTGCCTGCTGCTTCAAAGACACGCATGCAGACCGAACGAAGCTGGCGGTCGAGCTCGACAGCCTCGGGAATCCTGCGCATGATCTCGTCCGTGCGCCGCTCCTGCTCGAGCCGTGCTGCATGGCGCCGCGCGTCGATGCGTGCGACCGCAGCGTTGTAAATCTGTTCCTTCTGCACCGTATCACTCCTTTGTCAGAGTACATTTACAAGGCGGACCACATCGTCCATGTCGATGGACGAGTCGGTCGGGGCGGCAGGCTGATCTGCCGCGGATTTCTTTTTCTTCCGGCTTTCGCGGAAAGCCGCTTCATCGAGCTCTGCCTGTGCAGCGGTTTTGATGCCGCTCTCATGCCAGCGCGTGAGAATGCGGTCGATGTACGGGAATGACAGCTTGTCGTCGGCAGAATCGCGGCTTTTTTCATAGGCGATGCGGATCATCTCGATCGGAAATCCGAGCAGCTGCCAGCGGTCGATGAACGCCTGCTGCTTTTCGGTCGGTCGGCGGCGCATCTCAAAGAGCTTCATGACCGCGCCGGTGAAGCTGCGGTTCTGCTCGCGCCGCTGAATATCCTCCTGCGCCAGCTCATGCGTCGTGACGCCGCAAGCTGCCCAGTCCGCAGCGATCTGATCCATATAAGCGGGGCGGAAGCAGCCGATCGAGATGCAGTATGCAGCGAGCATGATGATGACATCGGCAGGCAGCCCCAGATGGTCGTGCATCCAGTAGAAGGACTTCTGCTCGGTGAAGTTGAGCACATTGCCGTGCTTCTGCTCGATCATCGCGTACATCTGCCGCAGCTCGTCGCTGCTGTCGACATGTGCCGCAAGCTCCGCGGGCATCATCGAGACCGAAGCACTGGTCGTCTGCCGCGGCACGGCGGCTGCGGATTCCGCGGGCTTTGTCACGGCGGCGGGCTGCTGAACGGTCTGTGCGGGTGCGTCGGACTGCTGCGTCAGCGTGACCGCCGGAAGAGCGGCGTCCGTGCGCAGCACATTGACCTCCTGCCAGAAGCTCAGTGCCTCGGGGATCGCCGATGCGGGCACCTTGCACGCCTTCACGATCATGTCCTCGGTCAGCGGCTCGTCGGCGTGACAGAGCACGAAGAGCAGAATCTTCAGCTGATCGTGCGTCGCGAGCTTCAGAAGATGATCTGCAACGGCAGTCGGAACGGTAAAAAGCTGCCCTGTTTGCAGATAGATTTCCATTTGTCAGCCTCTTTTCTATATTCTATCCGTTTCCGCACAAAATGTGCGCGGTTGTTTCATCGGATTGCGCCATGATTTCCAAAAACTCCGGCGGCACATGCTCCGTGAGCCAGACGCCGTTGTCAGAGCAGAAAAAGACATACCCGGCGCGGTGCATGTCCAGTGCCCGCACGCGCAGCACGATCGCTTTTCCGTGGCGTGCACCGACCTTCATCGCCGTTTCGGGGTCGGGGGAGAGGTGCACATGCTGCCGCTGCATTTTGCAGAGCCCCTCGCGGAAAATGCCGTCGAGAAAGCGCGACGCCGTGCCGTGCCAGAGGAATTCCGGCGGCGTCAGCGGTGTGAGCCCGAGCTCAACGGGGAAGGAATGCCCCTGATTAGCGCGAATCTTCGTATGCGTCGCGTCAAAGGAATAGCGCTGCTTTGCGTCCTCCGCGACGATCTCCTCCAGCAGCGCCTCCGTGATCGGGAAGCCCTTCTGGCGCATGCCGTGAATCAGCGCGGAGACCTTTGCCCAGCCGCCCTTCGGGTCGACCGTGACCCCGGCAGCCTCGGGCTGATGCCGCAGCACAAGGCTCATGAATTTGCTGATGCGCGTTTTTTCCTTGTCAGAGATGTTCATGTTCAGTTACCAGTCACGGCGGATCGCGGCGGCATCCATCGAGCGGACGCGCCTGGTCAGCAGTCTGCCGCAGGGCAGATAGAGCACATAGACGATCAGTGCCGTGAGCATTGTCAGAATGCAGGAGGGGAGCAGAACCGCCCCCCAGAGGACGGTACGGTCGGTGCCGCGGGTCATCAGCATGGGCAGTGCCAGCGCGAGCCCGGCGCGCAGAAAGACCGCCGCAGCCGTCAGCAGGAGCCAGTGCAGAAAGCCGCGCCGCAGCAGATCGGTGAACAGCAGCCAGACCGCAGCGGCGGCGAGCACGAGAAAGATCGCGTTCGCCCCCAGCAGATTGCCGCAGGAAATGTCAATCAGCAGCCCGGCAGTCACGGCACAGAAGGTCGTGAAGCCGAATTCCTCATTCATCGCGATGCACATGACCGCGGGAATGACCGGCAGCGGCTGCACATGCCCGCCGAGCATCGGGACCGCGCAGATCAGCAGCAGCACAAAGCTCAGCAGCATGCGCCATGCGTTGCGGCGGGCGGTTTTGATCTCGGAGCGGGAGCGTTGCTTGCGCGGATGCTTCATGGGAGCGAAACACCCCTTCCGTCGAAATCGAGCAGCACGGTCACGGTCTCGAGCGATTCCAGATCGACGCTCGGTGCGATCACGGCATAATCGGTCAGACCGGTGTCCTCCGTGCCGGTCTCGGTGACATTGCCGATCACGAGCCCGTAGGGGAACAGCCCGGTCGCGCCGGCTGTGATGACCAGATCACCGCGCTTGACCGCGGTGTTTTTGTTGAGATAGATGAGCTTCGTGCGGTTTTCCTCCGCGAGCTTCAGCGTGCCCTCGACGATGCCGTTTTCATTCGCCTCGAGCACAACAGCGCCGACCGAGAGCTCCGGCGACAGCACGGTCGTCACGGTGGCAGTGCGCGCAGTGAGCGCGGAGACCACGCCGACCAGCCCGTCGCTGCAGATGACCGGTGCGCCGAGCGTGAGCCCGTCGTCCTCGCCCTGATCGATCAGGAGGCTGCCGGTCAGATCGTTGGTCAGCGTGCTCATGATGCGGCAGGGCTCGCTCGTTCTGAAGCCGGGATTCTTCTCCCTGATCTTCAGCAGATCGCGCAGTGCCTTGAGCTCCGCGACTGCCTCGTCATAGCCGACCAGCTCCTGATTCAGAATTGAGATTTGCTCGCGCAGGCGGGCATTCTCCTCGCGGTATGCCTTCGCCTTGAAATAGATATCGAGCGTCTCATCCACATCATCGGAAATGGCGGAGGAGAAATTCCGCACGGGGGAAACGGCAAATGACAGCGCCCGGCTGACAATATCTTTGTGCCCGCCCTGCTTTGCCGAATAGATCAGGATGCCGGTGAGCAGCGCGAGCACGCCGATCAGCACCCGGAATTTTGTGCTGCGGAAAAATGCGTTGAGATTCATGAATGCAGCTCCTTTGCTCTGCTGCGGTCAGTCTGTGCTGACATTGGGATGGGCGTTCTGCAGATGTGTCTTGAGCGCCTCAAAGGATTCGATGCTGATATCGTGCTCGAGCTTGCAGGCGTCGGCAGCGGCGATGTCCTCGGGCACGCCGAGGTCGACCAGCCAGCGCGTCAGGACGCGGTGCCGCTCGTAGATGCGCTCAGCGACCTCGCGCCCGGCATCGGTGAGGCGGATATTGCCGTCCTCCTCGACGAGGATGAAGCCGCCGTCGCGCAGAATGCCCATTGCACGGCTGACGCTGGGCTTGGAAACGCCCATTTCGTGTGCGACATCGACCGCGCGGACATAGTTTTTGCGGTTGTGCAGAATGAGAATGGTCTCGAGGTAATCCTCTCCGGATTCATACAGCTTGCTCATAGTATCGACTGAGCTCCTTTCGGTGGTATGACGGTGCAGACGGTCAGGGTATCGCCCGCAACGCGGAACCGGATATCGCAGCCGGCAAAGGTCATGCCGTAGATGCGTTCCGGGTCGTCGGCATAGCCCGGGCGGGGATCCTGAGAGAGCAGTGCCGGAACGGTCTGTCGGTGCTCCTCTGGGAGCAGCGCGAGCAGCTCGGGCGGGAACTGCACGTTCAGCGTATGCAGCTTGGTCTGTGCGGTGTAGCCCTCGGAAGCATCCGGAATGCTGTCGGCAGCGGGAATATAGGGCTTCATGTCAAAGATCGGGGTGCCGTCGAGCAGGTCGAGCCCTGAGACGGTCAGTGAAACGGGGTTTTGCTCCGTGTGAACGGCTTCGAGCCGCACGCAGGAGAGCCCTATGGGATTGGGGCGGAACGGAGACCTTGTCGCGAAGACGCCGAGCCGCGTGTTGCCGCCGAGCCGCGGCGGTCGGACCGTTGCAGCCCAGTCGTCCGAGCCCGGGCGCTTTGCCTCGGAAAAGCCCCAGATCAGCCACAGATGCGAAAACTGCCCGATGCCGCGCAGCGCCTCCGGGCGGCTGAATTCCGGGCAGAACACGACCTCGCCCGTCAGCGAGGGGACCATGCCGCTCTGCCGCGGCAGACCGAATTTCTCACGGAACGGGCATCGGATAAAGGCGATCGGCTGTATTTCCATCTGTACTCCTAACCACAGCGCCGATCTTCAGGCGATACGCTGAAAACCGGCGCGATGTACCGTTTGAACGCTCAGTCGTACATGATCTCCTTGCGGTCGTAATAGGCGTTGAGCTTGTCGCTGGTCGAGATCACGAAGGTCACGGCAAAGCAGCCGACGATCGCGAGGACAAAGAGTGCCGCAGTCAGCCCGAAGCCGCCGGCGTCTTTTTTCTGGATCAGCACGACGATGCCGGGGATCAGCAGCAGCACCGAGGCGAGACCGTAGAGGAAGGAGGTCAGCCCCTTGAGCGGCTTGACGCGCAGGACGATCGTGAAGGCGAGCAGCACCAGCGCGATGCCGCCGAACTTGTAGAATTTGTCCGCGATATTGAAGAACGCGCCGGGCTCAAAGCCGTCCCCGAAGGGTCTTGCCGCAAACCAGATCATGCAGCCCGCCGCGATCACGCCGACGATCGTCAGAATGATCGAGGTCATAAAGCCTGCCTGTGCGAGGTCCGCCATCTGCTGCTGACGCAGCGCCTCAAGCTGCTGACGGGCGCGCTTGGCATCCGCCTCGGTCTGCGGTGCAGAGGAGAGCGCCGAGGAGGCGGTCTTGACGGCGGCGCGCTTGGCTGCCTCGAGGTCCTCCTGATTGAACACGACCTTGCGCTCGGGCTCGGGTGCGGGCTCCTCCAGCAGATCGCTTGCGTCGACCTGCGGCAGTGCCTCGTGTGCGGGCTTTTTCTCCGGCGCCTGATAGGTCGTTTCCTCGAGCAGTGCACCGGCAGCTGCCTGCGCCTGTGCCTGCTGCGCCAACGCAGCCTGTTGTGCCGCAACGCGCTGACGCTCGATGAATTCCCGCTGCAGGTCCTCGATCTCCTCCGCGGTATAGGGCGGAAGACCCTGCGCAGCGCGCTGCTGCTGCAGAATCGTGATCTGCTCGACCGTCAGCTGCTGATAGCGGCTCTGCGGCTGCTGCGGGGCAGCGCTTGCACCCATGTCGTCGAGCAGCGGAGCAGAGGCGCCCGCCAGACGCGGGTCGACGCCGCCGGGATGCTGCACGGCAGGACCGGGCTGCGGCGAGGTGCTCATGTCGTCGAGCACCGGCACGGTCGCACCGGCGAGACGGGGGTCGACGGCACCGGGCGCGGCAGGCTGCTGCGACTTGCGCGGGTCGTCGTAGGTCATATCTCCAAGAAGCGAGCTGGCGAGATTGTTCTGATCGTCCATTGCGGTTGGCTCCTTTTTCATCGTTTTCAGCAGGGCAAAGGCGACACCTGCTCATAATACTTCTTATTATACCAGAATGTGCCGGAAAAAGCAAGCATTCCGGCGAATTTTCTTTTTCGGGCGCAAAAAACCGCCCCCCGGAGCCTCCGGAGGGCGGTCAGTCATTCGGGTCCGATGCTGCCTGCCTTCGGCTGATAGAAATAGCCGGCGAGCTTCTGTGTCCTGACCTCGTTGAGGAAAGCCTCCGGGTCGATCTCCACGGCAGCGCGCATGACCTGCCGCGACTGTGACGCCGCGACGATCGAGTACACCACGCGCCGCTCGCAGTGGCTGTGCGCACCCTCTCCCTCGAGAACGGTCGCGCCGTGGCGGGTCTTCCGGTAGATCATCTCGCAGATCTCCGCGGGCTTTGCCGTCACGATGAAGAGCGTGCTCTGCTGATAGCGCTTGTAGAGCACATGCAGCACGGCGGTCGCCGCATACTGGAAAATGATCGAATACAGTGCCTTGTCCCAGCCGAACAGCAGCCCCGCAACGCAGAGAATGACCGCATTGAAGCCGAAGATGATGTTGAACGAATCGACGCCGCTGCGCTCCGAGAGAAAGATCGAGATGAAGTCGGTCCCGCCGGAGGTCGCGCCCGCATTGAGGCAGACCGCGACCGCAGCGCCCTGAATCAGCCCGCCGAAAATGCTGATGAGCAGCACATCCTCGGTGATAACACAGGCGGGCAGCAGATCGGTCAGCACGCTGCTGAGCACGATCACGATGCAGGAATACAGCGTAAAGCTCCTGCCGATATAGCGAAAGCCGATATAGACGGGGATCAGGTTCAGCGCGAGGTTGACCGCCGTGAACGGCAGATCCGTGTGCAGCAGCAGCTGTGCGGCACGCTGAATCAGCATGGTCAGACCGGTCACGCCGCCGGGGTAGAGCCCGCCGGTGCTGATGAAGGAGCGGTTGTTGAGCGCCATGACAAATGCGGCAGCGCTGACGGCAAGGAGTGTCAGCAGCACGCGGAGCAGTTTTTTCAGCACGTTTTGCCTCCCTTGCATTATTTGCGGAACAGTCCTCCAAAGAACCCTTTTTTCTTCGGCTCCTCCTCTGCGGGCTTTTTGGGCTTTTTCTTCGCGCCGTCCTCGACCGAGGGCATTTCGGGCAGCGGGGCGGTGTCGTCCTTTTTGGATCTGCGCGCCGGCTTTTTCGGCTCGGGCAGCGAGTAATCCTTCTTCGGGCGCCTGAGCTCGCGCTCGATCCCAGTCAGCAGCATGTCAAAATCGAGATAGCCCTCGTTGAGGTCGTGATTGAGCCGCGGGTCGAGCAGCAGAATCTCCTCGCCGCCGACATACAGCGCAAAGACGTAATCGTCGGTGTACTGCTCGAGCTGCTCCTCGTAGTCCTTCGCGATCACCTTCGCGAGTCCCTTTTCGAGCTTGCCCTGCTTTTCGCATTCGTCGAGCCATGCCCTGACCATCGAAAGAAAGCCGCGCCGCGGTCTGCAGTACAGAATGGTGCTCCGGTATGCCGGCTTGCGCTCCGCGAGCACGCTGAGATAGCGTTTCATGCGGTCGTCATCCCGCAGCAGGATCTGGTCGCCGGTGTTCATGCTGTCGGCGGACGGGGGATTGATCTGTGCCGCGTGGAACTGCACCGGGAAGAGCCGCGGCGGCAGACCGGTGACGAGGAAGGAGAACGGTGCCGGACTTTCGGCGATCCGCGGGAGAATCTGCTCGATCATCGTGCGCAGCTCGTCGGGGAGCTCCGCCGCAGACTGCTCATAGAGCGAATCGACCATCTCCGGACCGATCAGGCTGCTGCCCGAGAGCGCCCAGCCCGCGCCCGCGAGCACCGGCAGCTTCATGCGGTAGAGCTGCCATGCCGTCCGCAGATCGCTGTGCTCGATCAGAAAGCCCTTCAGCGTCAGACCGACCTGTCCCTTTTCGGTCGGCAGCAGCGTGAACATCGCAAGCCCCGCCTCCAGACAGCAGCAGCAGACGGTGTTGCGCGTCGCGGGGATGATCCACGCCTGACTGACCATGAGCTTGCCGTTGACCGAATCATAGAGCTTGGTGATGACCTCTCTGTCGTGCTCGGGCAGTGCCCCGAAGCAGGAGGACTGGGATTTCAGCGGGGGATAGACCAGCGTTTGCAGATTGACGGAAAACATGCCGGACGGATTCTCCATATCTCATTCCTCCTTCGTGAAGCGGTAATAGTTGTGTGCATTGCCGCCGTTCGCGCGCGGCTCCCACTGCAGGCGCTGCGCAAAATCGCGGATATATTCCGCAGTTGCGGTCAGCTTGAGCAGGCTGATGCCGTTGCGCTGCTGCAGCTGATAGGCGGGGCTCGCGATCAGGATATCGCCCTCATGGGTGGGAAGGTCCTCGCTCAGTGCCCACTGGAAGAGCATATCGTCGCTGCCCTCCGCCTGAAAGCAGCACTGCAGCACGGCACGCTTCTCGATGCGGTTGGTCGGCTTCACGACCGACACGGTCTGATAGACGCCGAGCTGATCGGGGACCGCTGCGGTGTCGCCCGAAAGCGGGAAGGAGATGCCGAACCGCTGCGGCAGGAGCCTGCGAATTTCCGCAGCCGCCGGACCGAACGTGAACTGCGGGATATTCCCGGTGCGGTAGAGGCGTTCCGTGAGCTGCTGCACCGCGAGCCTTGTCTGCGGCAGATCGGCGTCTGCGAAGGTGCTCTCGGGATAGCTGCCGTCGGTGTTGAGCGGGTTGATGAAACGGCGGCTTTCAAGCTCTGTCTGCGGCGCGTGATCCGCCTCTGCCTCCGCTTCGAGAATATCGGGAAAATGCTTCTGGAGCAGTGTTTCCGCCTGCCGGGAGAGCGCGAGCAGCACCGAGGGCAGCAGCAGCCGGAAGCGGTCGCGGTCTGCCCATCTGCAGCAGAGCCCCTCTGCATCCCAGAGGCTGCGGTCGGCGGTATCGGTCCAGACGGTGCCGGCTTCGCGGTCGCGGACAGGTGAGCAGACGCGCAGGACAAGGCAGAAGCCCTGCTCGGGCAGCTCGAGATAGAGGAAGGTGCTGCGGAGCTGATCGGAGACCTCTGCGGGCGAGCCCTGCAGCGACCCGGCAATGCTGCGGACAGTGTCCAGACAGCTTGCGAGAAATCCGCTTATCTGCGGGGGTGCATATTCCGGGGCTTGCCGCAGCGCATAGTCGTCCTTCGCCTTGGCGCCGCGTGCGTAGATCACATAATCGAATTTCATGGCAATACTCCTGTCTGATTGCTGGGCTTCGGAGCGGGTGTCTCTGCGGGCGCAAGAAGGCCGCAGAGCGACAGCAGCGGACCGATCCCGGCGGCTGCCTGTGCGTAACGGATGCGTGTGTCGTTCAGCGACAGTGCGGCGCGAACGCTGCGCTGCCGGAAGAGCCCGATATTGCGCGCTGTTTCCTGCTCGAGCAGCCGCATGCGCTTTTTCAGACGCTGCACGGTGATCGGTGCGGCGGCGCAGAGCAGTGCGAAATAGACCGCCGGAAACAGATCAAGCACTTCCTTCTGCATCAGCCCGGGGGTTTCGAGCAGATTGCCGTCCACGTCGAAGACCCGGTAGCGGTCTGTCGTGACGGAGACGCAGAGCATGCCGGTTTTTGCCGGGATGCGCTCTGCGATCAGCGCCGTGAGCTTCGGGTAGACGCGCTTTGCCGCGGCAGCCGGATCCGCCTGATCGTGCTGCGAGAGCAGATCACGCTTTGTGATGACCGGAACGACGGCGAGATCGCGGCTGCGCAGCATGGAGCTGAGCTGTTCGCACAGCGCCTCCTCGTCATCGCTGCGGTCCCCGGCGATGCGTGCGCCGTCGAGCACGAGCAGCACCGCCGCAGAAACCTGCTTCTCCTCCGCGGAGCCGAGCCCGCAGATATTGAGAATGCGCAGTCTGCCGCAGTGCAGAGCGGGACCTTCCTTCTGCCTGACGTAATTGACCAGCTCAAGGGTATCGAGCTTCTCGGCAGGCGGGACATTCTCCCCGCGAAAGAGATCGATCACATTCAGTTTTTGTTTGTTGGAGCCCTGCACGTTGGCGATGATCTTGTCTGCACCGAGCATCCGCTCCTCTTCCTCTTCGAGAATGCAGGCGAAGAAGCGGTTTTCCTTCCAATAGGTTGCCTGCGTGCGGAGCGTATTGAGCATGGCGGTCGTGAGGACGCGGCGTCCGCAGCCCTCCGAGCCGATCACCCATACCCGGATTCTGCAGTCGGCGTTCATGACTGCGGTCCCTTCTCCACGCGCCCGATGCCGCCGATGCCGTACATGTACACGAGAGGCATCACGCTCTGGAAATCGGAAATGCGCGCGGACAGGACGTTCTGCAGGTGCCGGAGCTCATCAAGCTGCTTCTGTGCGAGGATATGTGCCTCCTTGCGCGCGAGCCGGTCACGGCGTGTCGTGAAGAGCGCGCGCAGCTCATAGCGGCGGCGCTTTGTCTGCCGGAGGGTCTCCTCCTGCTGCGCGATCAGCAGGCTGAGCTGGGAATAGATGCAGAACAGCACGGTCGTGTCGATATTCTCCTGCCGGATGATTGCATTCTGCAGGAAGTTGTTGTGCACGTCGACCTTGTTCTGCCCGACGGCACTGACCGGGACAATGGCATGCCACCAGTCCTTGCGGCAGGAGAGGTCGTCAAAGGCGCCGTTATAGATGATGTCTGCGAGCAGTTTGGCGGCATGCTGGAAGTTGTTCGCGCAGAAATTGGTCTTCGCGCGCACCGCCGGCAGGTCGCTCTTCGTGATCGCGAACACGGTCGTCACCGGATGCTTTGCGTTCTCGGAGATCGTGAACATGAGCTGGTTGATCTGGGCAGCGTTCAGATCGAAGTGTGCCTTTTCGGTCTGGATCTCACCGCCGATCATGCTCCCCACGATCTTTTCGGCATCCGCCATGATGATCACGCCGTGGCTGAGCGCGCAGCTGACGCCGAGCTCGCGCATCTCATCCTTATGCTGGTCCGGGCTGTCGATATAACCGCCCATATAATCCATAACGGTCAGCGTGGCGACGGGCGTTCCGTTCACTCTGACCACGAAGGTGTAGGATTTGGAATTGCCGGTGGTGCCTTCCGGGAAGCGCATGGTCTGCTTGTCCCAGTAGAAGGAGAGGCTTTCGATGATCTGACCGAGACGGGCGGCATCGACAACAGCCTGCGCGCTGTCGGAGCCGGAAATCGTCATCAGGCTGTCGGAGCTGCGGAATTCGATGAGCTTCATCGAAAGGCGCAGCGTGCCGCCCTGCTGGGTGTTTATCGTCTTGGTCTGCCGCACAAGGCTCTGCACAAAGCCCGCCATAAAGGAGGATTTGCCGGAGCTTGTGCCGCCCAGCAGCGTGATATAGAGCTCGGGCAGCCCGTCGTATTTGCCGCCGCTGTTCCCCTCGACGCTTTCGGCATTCGCTGCGGAGCCGCCGCCCTGCGCGGGATAATCGGTCGGCTGGGGCGCGGGAGAAGCGGAGGGGATCTGCGTCGGGATATCCGGCACCGGGTTTTGCGGTACGGTGGGTGTCCCGGTCGGAATGGTAAAATCAGCGGGATTGAAATAGCTGTTCTGGTCGCCCGTATTGGAGCCGTTGGTCTGAATGCCTTTTTTTGCCATAGCAGTGCGTCCTTTCTGTTATTCCCGTTTCAGAAGCGTGTTCCTGTGATAAATCGGAATTTCTGAAAGGGACTTCTGTGGTATGATCTCTCAGGAGGTGCCGGTGTCAGTGCAGCAGCAGCACCGTCAGGGCGATGAGCAGAATGAGCTTTGCCCCGAGTGCGATCCTGCGTAAATTGTCCATGCCGGAGAAGAGCCCCTGAAGCAGACGGAGCAGCGCACGCAGCGCGCTCACGCCGGTCAGGCATGCCGCGATGACCGCGAATACACCGAAAACCTCCAGCGCGCCGCAGTAGAGCCGCATGGCACCGAGCATCAGCAAAAACAACACCAGCACGGCGAAATTGCGCGCCTCACCCTCCGCGATCACGCTGCGCACGGTCAGCTCGCCCTCCCTGACAGCGGCGGGGCGGAAATAAGCCGTCCACGTCTGCGATTCGGTGCTGCCCTGCGTGCGGAAGATGCGCTGATAGCAGTCTCTGCACACGAAGGCGTCGCGCACGGGGCGCTTTGCCTCGATCGGCTCGAACACTGCCGCATAGCTGTCGCCGAATTCGATCGGCGCGTCGGGAGTGTGCAGGCGGATGCCCTTCGCGACCCATCTGCGGCAGACGGTGCAGTACATCTGCTCGTGCGGTGTATAGCTGTTCCGGAAGATTGCCATAGAACGGAGCTCCTTTCGGGATTATGCTTTTTTTGCGCGCCGCTCCGCGAAATCCTGCGGGACATCCGCGGCGGTGAAGATATAGGCGTCGGACGGGACACTGAGCCGCCCGAGTGCGCGTGCCGCGGCGATGCTGCTGCGGTTCTTCGGCGTATCGCCGCCGGGCAGCTCTGCAGCCATCCGCGAGAGCACCCGCTGATAGCGCCTTTGCCGCATTTCCTCGAGCAGCTGCCGCACGATGCGCGCATTGCCGTCGCGGGTCAGCCCCTTCGCGTACATCGACGCGAGCAGCGCCCGGACAGCTTCCTCACAGCCGCTGTCGGTGCGGTCGTTGGTCTTTTCGTACATATTGCGGAAGATCGCGAAGAGCTGCTCTGCGTTGTAGTCCTTGAATTCGTAGCATTTGAGGCGCGATTCCAGACCGGGGTTTGCGCTCAGGAATGCCTCCCGCAGATTCGTGTAGACGATGAAGATGACGTTGAAGCTCTTGCGGTCGGTCTCCATGCGGTTGAGCATCGCGTCGATGACCTCCTTGCCGTGCGCATTGTTGATGAGCTGATACGCCTCATCAATGACAAGGATCGCATGGCGGCTGCATGCCTCGTCCATCTTCTCGTTGATGATCTTGGCGCTGCCTGCGACATAGGAGGAGGTGAGCGTGGAGGCGTCGACATAGATCGGCTTGTCGCTGCCGAGCATGCCCAGCGTGTGGTAGAGCTGCGCGGTGAGCTGTGCGGCGGTCGATTTGCCGGTGCCGGGGTTGCCGAGCCAGATCATGTGCGCCGGACCGGGATAGTCGAGCCCCTTTTCCTCGTATTCGACCTTGATCGCGAGCTGATCGTTGAACATGTCGACCAGAAAATCCAGCCCGACATATTCGTAGATCTTCGCGTAGATATCGTCGGTGGTGAAGCCGCGCTTTTCAAACATCTTCGCCTTTTCCTCGCCGAAATCGGCGCGCTCGACCGTGACGGTGCGGTGCTCCGCCGCAGAGAGCCCGTGCTCCTGCAGCGCGACGATATGGCGGTAGCAGGCGGCACGGCGCACCGATGCCGCGAGATTGTTCATATCGCGGGCGTTGCCGAAGGTACGCTTGTCGCGGTCGCCGTAGAGATTCTTGAAGAATTCCGGCAGCGCTGCCCGCACATCCTCGGAGAGCACGAATTCCCAGCCGCCGTCACCGTCCTTTTTGGCGATGCAGTGCTCAAATATGCTTTGCAGCAGATCGGGCTGATATTCGGGGATCGTGATGACATTGGACTCGCCGAAGCGCGAGAACAGCCCCTCGTTCATCTCCCAGACCTCGTGCATGCGGTTCTCATAGCCCGCGAAAATGACGCAGAAGCGGTTGTTCTTGTTGGTCATCGCCGCGACGAGCGTGTCAAACGCCTCCTTGCAGAAGGACGCGGTGTTGCTGTCGCCGCCCTCCGCGAGCGAATAGACCTCGTCGACCAGCAGGACGCCCTCCTGTGCCTGTTCGATCAGAGCGGCGGTCTGCACGGCGGTCCAGCCGACATACTGCCCGATGAGCTTGTCTCTGCTCGCCGTGACCGTGTGCCCCGATTTCAGGATGCCCTCCTGCTGCAGAATCTGCCCGATCAGACCGGCGATCTCGGTCTTGCCGACGCCGGGATTGCCCTGCAGCACGAAATTCGGGACCTTCACGGCGCTCTGCTGCACGGCGCGTCCGGGCTCCATTCGTTCGATATCGGGCACCTTCAGTCCGCCCTCTGGCTTTTTCGCAGTGCCGGCGGGGTACATGCTGCGGACATTGGTGATATAGGAATTGAGCACGGCGTATGCGGGCTCCCAGCCGCGGCGGCTCCCGAGCATCGCGAGCGGGTCCTTTTCATCGCGGAAGGGCTGCGTGCTCAGCGGGTAGAGCGGCGCGATATCCGCGGGCGTGATCAGCACGTCCTCGGTGCCGCGCTCCTCTATGAAGCCCTCGAGCGTCTCCTTGATGCCCTTGAGCTCGACGAATTCCGAGCTGCGGCTGTAATAGCTCAGCGACCGCTGGATCGTGACGAGCTCCTCCGGATTCCAGCGCAGATGCGCCGTGACCGTGACGTCCTCCATGTCGGCGTTGCGGCGGGTGAAGCTGTGCCCGAAGATGCGCAGATACTGCAGCAGATTGCCGATCTCGTCATTGAGCGGCGGACCGACGATCATGCTGGAATTGTGGTTGAATTCGGCAGCGCCGCCCGTGCCCTGCCGGAAGAAGAGCGACTGCAGCGAAAAGGCGCCGCTCGTGCGGAAGAGCTCCTGCAGATGGCTCATGTCGATGCTCTTGGAGAGGAAAATGCAGATGTTGTCGTTCTCGGTCGGCAGGCTCTTCCAGTCCTCGAAGAACGCGAATGCGCTGCGGCGCGCGGCGTCCTCGGTGTTGCGCAGAAAGTCGTCGAGGCTGGTGAAGACCAGTGCACGCCGCACGGAGCTGTCGTGCATCAGCATATTCATCTGCTTCATCGCGCGCGCCTCGCCGCCGTGTGCGTCGATCGGCTGCACATAGTGCTTTTCGGGCTGCGCAGCAGACTCGGCGCTGCCGGTCTGCACAGGCTGCGAGACCTGCGGGCGCTGCCGCTGAATGCCGATATTGACCGCCTTTCTCGCGGGTGCGGGCTGTGCAGCCGCAGACGGCGCTTTCTCGTCTGCGAGCTGTGTGCGGGGCTTGGGTCGGTTGCGGAAGGAATTCTTCAGCGCGTCGAGCCCCTCGCAGCCGGCGCTGTCCAGCGCAAAGAACATCTGCTTTGCGCCGGAGAAGAACACGACCTGCTGATAGCCCATGCGGTGCAGCCGTTCGTTGAGGTATTCCTCGAAGGTCAGCAGCCGCAGATCGGGCATCGCGTAGATATCGTTGAGCACGCCGGCGATGCAGAAGATGCGCGTCGACGGCTTTTCAAAGATCGAGCTCATGCGGTCATCCTCCGATCAGAAGGAATTCCGGCTGCCGGTGCCGGGCTTGCATTTCTGCACGGCGGTCATTCCGGAGCTTGCCCCGAGCGGGCTCTGCGCGATTGCCTTTGCAGCCTTGCTGCGCTGCTCGGCGCGGCGCTGCTCGAGTGCGGGGTCATCGAGGTCCTCGCTGTGGTCCTCGACGGAGATCAGCGTCTGCATGCTGCCCTCGTCGGTGAGGTCGGGGCAGAGACTGATGCGCACAGTCTGACCGGTCTCCGGGTGCGTCAGCACGAGCTCGGTGCGCTCGAGCGGGTCGCAGTCGGATTCCTCGTCCGGCTGCTCGACAAAGCCCATTTCTGCGTAGCTGTCGACAATGGTCTGTGCGAGCTCATTGCGCATCAGGTTGGAATAGAGCCGCGAGTAGGCGAGCACGAGCTCCTGCATGAACTGCGCGGTGAGCGCTTCGGTCTCGTCGTGCAGCGCGCGCAGTTCCTCCTCGGTGAAGGCTTCGGGCTGTGCAGACGCCAGACGTTCGGTGATCGCCGCGATGCGCTGCTCGATCTTCTCCCAAGCCCCGCAGAAGAACCCGGTGAAATCCTCAATATGCAGCTCGAGCGGCTCGCCGTTGTTGGTCTCCTTGAAGCTGTAGTCGATCGAACGGAGCTGCTCCATCTGCTCCTGCAGGGATTTCGCAGTCTCCGTGCACTGGGAATGCAGGATCATCGCGGTCTCGTCCTCAGAGAGAATCCTCTCGAGCGTGACCGTCGCATTTTCCATCACGCTGAATGCGGTCGCGATCGCCGCCTGCCCCATGCCGCCTGCGAGCTGTGCCTCCGCCTTCTGCAGCGTCTCGCGCAGCACCGCGACGGCATCCTGCGCGCTCTGACTCTTTGCATCTGCGGCGAGGTTCGAGACCATTGCGGCGGCACGGTCGAGCATGGTGCGCGCCTCGGCGTTTTCCCGCGCCTTCTGCTGCGCCTGATCGGCAGAGAGCGCACGGATGCCCTCGAGCGTTTTGTCGCGGTCAGCCGCCATCTGTGTGCGCACGCGGCGCAGCTCTGCCGCGATCGCGTCGGAATGCTTCTTTTTCAGGTCGAGCTGTGCACCGAGCACGGAGGAGGTCATTTTGGCGCGCGCCTGCGTGCACTTGCCGATATATGCAGCCAGATCGGGCTCGCGCTCGAATTCCCGCTGCAGGATCTGGGCGGTCATCTCGAGCTCCGCCTGACTTTGTGCCGCAGCCTGCGCCACAGCCTCCGCGCCGTCATCGGTGAGCCCACTGAGCGAAGCGCTGTAGGAGCCGAGCACGGAATTCATCCTGATCAGCCGCCCCTGATCGACGACCTTCTGCACGCCCTTTGCCGCCGTACCGACCGTCTTGCCGAGCATGACGACCGCGCCGCCGACCACGGCGACTGCCGCGATGGCTGCTGCACCCGCAAGCAGACCCACACCGCCTGCTGCAACCTCGATAGAACCTGTTCCGCTCATAATTATACCTTCCATTCGTCATTCTGCGTGACCGTTCAGCCGGACACGGAATTGATTTGCGTAGAGTGCGCGCCGCTGTGCCTCGGTGGCATCGGCAGGCGCCTGACTGCGGTCGACCGGTATGCCGTTGTCGGCAGAGACCGCCTCGAAAAACTGACTGAGCTCTGCACGGAGCCCGTCGATATAGTCGCCGCGGAGCAGAAAGCCGATGCAGTTGTACCAGCTTCCGGTCGCCTCCTGCCGCAGCGGAATGATCTGGATTTCGATCGAGATATCACCCGGCAGATCGGTCATGCCGATCACGATCGCGCCGTATTCCGCCTCCGGGTCTGCATATTCCGCGGTCGGCTCGTCGCCGTCGAAGCCGTAGTCGTCCCGCAGCGTCTGCATGAGCATTTCGCAGAGCCGGATGCGCTGGTCGGCGCAGACAAGGCGGCTGCGGATCTCCGCCGCGATCGCCGTGACCGTGCCGAGCCTTGCGGTGATATGCTCGGCGCGGTTGTAGAGCGAGACCGCATCGAGCGACGCGGCGCCCTCGGGGTGCTCCTGCATATACTGCAGCAGCCGGTCGGTGTGCAGCTCGCCGGAATCGTCGAGCACGCCCGCTGCACGGAGTGTCTCGGTGATGCCGTATTCTGCATTGTGCTGCTGCATCAGCGGCGCGAGCCGCCCGCCCGAGAGCATATCCGCCTGCTCCTGTGTCAGACGGTGCGACAGCAGCCCGAGCCGCTCGTAGAATTCCGGCGACTGTCCCGGGATATCCGGGCAGGTCTCCCAGAGCAGCCGGTGCTCGGTCAGCAGCGCGCTGATATAGACAGAAAAATAGTTGAGCCAGCGCATGAATTCGCGCTGCGTCAGAATCAGATCGGTCTGCATGCGCAGCGAGAGCGTTTCCGCGATCGCGATCGCTGTCTGATAGAAGCCCTGCCGCGCATAATCCTGCGCCGTGCGGAGCGTCTCGCGGTAGAGTGCCGCATGCTGCGGAAAAAACCACGCGACGGGGTTGCCGCTCAGCTGATCGCGCAGCTGCACGGCAGTCTCCGTACAGACGCGCTCGGCAGTCTCCTGAAAATAGGCGCGCTCCTGCTCGAGCGCCGCTCTGAGCGCCTCGAGGCTTTCGGCGGTCTCCTGCTGCTTTTGCCGCTCCTCGGCGAGTGCCGCGAGCTGCTCGGCGCGCAGCCGCTGATATTCCTGCTGCATCTGCTCGTGGGCGGTGCGAAGCTGCGTCTGCATGGTGTCGACCGAAAGCTGCAGCATTCCGCCGTACTGCGCCTCGAGCTGCCCCTGCCACTGCGACATATCCCTTGCGGTCTGATCATGCAGCCTGCGGAGTGCCTGCTGATTCTGTTCGGTGACAGCGCTTGCCTGCGCTGCGATCTGCTGTTCTGTGCGGCGCATTTCCGCGCGCAGCTCCCGCATGCGGCGTTCGGTGTCGGCGATGGATGCCATAGACCTTCCTCCTGATTGAATCCGTTTCAGAAATGTGCTCCCCCGATCAGTCAGAGTCCGGGGAGGAGGGGGAAGTCCGGTTAGAAGTTAGGAGTGAGAAGTGAGGAGTTGTTCCGTCACTTTCGCACGTTGTGCTGAATCGGCAGAACTCCGGGGGCTATGTTTGCTTGCAAAACTGTCTGCTTTTGCATGAACCAGCCCCTTTTTCAATCCATGCGCGAAGCGCATACCTTAACTCCTAACTCCTAACTCCTCCCTCCTAACTCGCAATCCGATATATATTAAAAGCACAATCCCTGAACGGTGCATTCGGTTATCCGATTGTCTGCCGCTGATCCTCTGCGGCACGGTAAGCTTTGGTCTGCTTGGTGCGCAGCCCGATCAGCGCGCGCATGGCATCCTCCGCCTGTGCCAGCAGCTGAGCGGCGTGAGCCGGGTCGGTGCCGGCTGCCGATTCCGCCTGAGAGAGCAGCTGCAGGGCGCTGCGCTGTCCGTCGCCCTCGTAATATCCGAGCACGGTGCGGTCAGCCGCGATCAGCGCGAGCAGGTCTGCCGGACCGCTCGGTATTGTCTGCGGGATATCCGCGGGCGGCGCTGCTGCGGGGCACTGTTCGGGCGCGTCATTGACGACCGACACGATCACTGCAGAGCCGTCCGGAGCCGGTTGGAAGACGAGCTTTTCGCAGCGCAGCACATTGGGCTCCCAGTCGGGAGCATAGCGGTTTTGCATCAGTGCCGGACCGCAGCGCAGACCGAGCTGCTCGATCTGTCCGACGGTGCAGTGCAGGAGCAGCGTCACACTGCGGAAGGGGCACTGCGCGTCGAGCAGCACCCTGACATTGAGCATGAGCATGTCGCGCACCATGATATTGATCGGCTCCCTGACCGTGCCCGCGGCTTTCAGGTCGATCGCGAGCTCCTCGGGCGCAGAGCCGTCCTTTTTTTCACAGATCAGGCGGGCGGTCAGCATATCCGCACATGCGGCGGTGTCGCTGATGCAGAAAAAATGCGGGGTATCCGGGAGAGTAAGCTGTAGCATACGCTGCCTCCTTATGTAATTGGGCTGCCGGGAATTGTCGCAAGAAACCGCTTTGACGCGGCGGTCGGAATGCCGATCATCCGCAGGCGGTTCTCCTGCACGAGCCACTGATTTCTGCGCACGTCAGAGATGTCCTGCGGTCTGATGCGCTCCGTGAGAAAGTGCATCTGCTGATTGGAGGAGCCGCGCAGCCCCCTGTCGTCGTCGAGCGCCTTGACGTATTCGCCGTCGATCAGCAGATCGGTCACGGACAACAGCGCCCGGACGCCGGGCTCATCGGATGCTTTGAGCGCCGCGTGCGTCCAGCCGGTAAAGACGATTACGTTCAGTGCCGGGCGTGCGCGGAGAACCGTCTGCACGAGCAGGGCGAGTCTGTCCGCCTGCATGAACGGCTCACCGCCGCTCAGTGTGATGCCGGAGATATCGGGCAGCGCGATGATCTCGTCAGCAAGCGCGGCGATCCCGATGATCTCGCCGCCGTCGGTCGGCTGCATGTCCGGGGCGATGCATCCGGGACAGCGTCTGCCGCAGCCCTGCACCCAGAGCACGAACCGCGTGCCCGGTCCCAGACAGTCTGTGCCCTTGTTGAAAAAGCCCGCGCGGACCGCCCCCTCCGGGGCGAGCTTCCGGATGATCGGTGCGCTCATATCGCGGCACCCCGGTCGGTGACGTCGAGGGTCAGCGGGATCGGCATATCGAGCAGCATCATCTCGCCGGTCTTCGCATCGGGCACATAGAATGCTGCCTGTGCGTAGATGCACTCCTGCGGGGTCAGCTCGAGCTGGAAGGAAATCTGCCCGGTTTTCGGGTCGAAAAAATCGGGGAGCGGCGCGATGCGGAAGGAGCCGATCGGGCGGATGGCATTGCCCTCGGGGTCGGTCGTGAACTGCACATGCCGGAATTCCGGCGGACGGACATAGAGGAAGAGCTTGACATAGCCGCCCGCGATCTCCTTCTGTGTCAGCCTTGCCGGATGCGTTCCCGCGTGGATGCTCATGCCGTCGTAAAATCTGGTGCCTGCCTCGATCAGCGGCGTGAAGCGCGGGCGCGCATCGAAGGCGCCGACCGTGACCGTGCCGATATCGTAGATCACGCTGTCGAGCGCCTGCTGCCGTCTGGCAGTGCTGCCCGAGAGCGCATTGGCATAGATTGCCGCGCCGCGTGAGACCGCGGTCGGGCAGCTGATGCAGTCGACCCTGATGCCGGTGTCCTCAAACATCTCGCGGATAAAAGACTGCACCGCCGGTGTTGCCGAGGCGCCGCCCGTCAGAATGACCTGATCGAGCTGCGTGAGCCGCACGGCACCCTCGCCGCTGACCAGCGTGCGTATGGTGCTGCGCAGGGGGCGGAGATATTCCGCCTTGAGCCTGACCTGATAGGCGGCGCGCTTCTCCGTGAGCGTGATATCTGCGCGCTCCGCCGTGCCGGGCATCGCCAGACTGACGGTCGCTTCGGCGCGGTCGCTCTGGGAGAGCTTCAGCTTGATCTGCTCCGCAGCCTGCTTCAGGATGCGGACATTCGCCGCATACTGCGAAGCCGTCAGACCGGATGCAGTCTCCGAGAACAGATCCAGCCCGTGCTCCTCGCGCAGATGCGTCAGCATATCCTGAAAGATGATGCCGGTGAAATCGGCGCCGCCGAGCTTTGCCTCGCCGCGCTTTGCGAGCGTGCGCATTTCCGCGAGCTCTGCGGGGTCGTCGGAGGGGGTGCACTGCAGCAGGCTGATATCGGCAGTGCCGCCGCCGATATCGATGACGAGGACATTGCCGGCGCAGGGTCTGTCCAGCGCCGTCCCGAAATAGAACGCGGCTGCCTCGGGCTCGGTGAGGATCTGCACGTTGAAGCCGGTCGACGCCGCAGCCTCCTGCATCGCGGTGCGCACGCCCTCGTCGTAGCAGGCGGGCACCGTCAGCACGACGGAGCTTTCCTCCGGCACGGCGTGCAGCCGCGTGCGGCAGGCATCGAGCAGATACTGCATGAACAGGCGGACAGCCCGCACGCCGTCCAGCTCGATCGGCTCGCCCACAACCGACCGCAGGCGGAGCGGCTCACGGATATCCATATTGCGCTTGAAGCATTCCGCGGCAGCCAGCGGGTACTGCATCGCGAGCTCGGCAGCCTCTCTGCCGAAGACCGGCTCATTCGCACTGCGGAAGGCGATGACCGACCGAAGATATCTCGCATCGTCCCAGCGCAGCTCCTCCGCGATGCCGGCGTCGCTGACATACGAAACGGAGGTGTTCCATGTGCCGAAGTCGATGCCGATGCAGAGCTTCTGCGCAATGCTGACGGGCTTCTGCTTCAGGTCCGGCGCCTTGACATAGAGCGGGATCGTGCGCCTGATGCAGCGGTAGGGGATCAGAAACGCATCGCGGAGCACGACCGGCACGAAGCTGCGGTTGCGGAAGCGGTATTCCCTTGCGACCGGGTATTCGGTCATGCGCCCGGTGCAGTCGACCTCTGCGGAATCGAGCACGTCGAGCGTGTCGCGGTCAACGATCTGCACGGTGACGGATGCGGGCACCCGTTCGGTGATCAGCTGCAGCGCATCCGCCATGCTGATGCGGTGCTTGACGTTGAGCTCGGTCATCCGCGCGATCAGCTCCCACACGACCGGGCGCTGCGCCGGATCGGGCAGCGTACCGAGCGAATCGGCGACCTCCTCGGGCAGATAGCTGTTTTCGTCGCCGGGGGTAATGCTCATCAGCGTGAATTCCGCCATGCCGGTGTCGATCGTTTTGCCCGTCTGCATCAGACAGAGCAGCATTCCCAGCGAAAAGACCGCATCCTCAGGCTTGGGCTCGGCGCCCTCCGCAAAGCCGACCGGATGCCACTGCGCATCGTATCCGGCGGGGTTCTCCGTGAAGGTGAGCTCCGGGAAGAAGCTGCGGTCGTCGAGCTGTGCTGCGTCCTCCGCGTTCAGCAGGTAATTCTCCGGGCGGACAAGACCGCTGCGGGCATGCCAGAGGGCATCCTGCATGATCTGCACGGCGAGATCGAGGATCTGGAGCTCGGCGCGGACGCGCCGCAGATCGTCGGAAAGCGGGATCTGCATGGAAATGCCTCCTTTCATTCAGAGCCGGACGGTCAGATTGCTGACCGAACCGTCGGGCAGCTCGACCTTCGCGGTGAGCAGCTTGTCCTCCGAGAAGCCGTAGGTGACCTTCGTCGGTTTTCTGCCGCTGAACAGTCCGCGCAGGGTCGGGTTCCGGAGCTGAAGCACGGTCGAGAAGATCGTCTGATATTGCCCCGGCATGAAATCTCCCGTGAACGAGACGACGCAGTAGTGCATGCCCCACTGCTTTTCGTCGCCGGGATAATAGCTGCGTTCGGCGCGGAAATTGCTCTGCACGGTGTCGCCCTCACGGATGATGACATCGACGTCCTTGCCGTTCCGGATCAGCACGCCGACCGAGGCATACGCCTTGTTGTCGACGTGGATCTCGGTGTTGCTGCCGGCAATCGCGGCGCCGCGCACGACCAGATACATGGATTCGTCCGGCACGGTGATGATATCGTCGGGGAAGAGGTCGCGGAGCAGCCGCTGCAGAGAGACCTCACGCGCCATGCCGCCGACAACGAGCACATGCTGCGTCTCGCCGAACGAAAGCCCGCCCTTTCTGTAGAGCTCCTCGATGCAGTCGCGCATCCGCTGCGTCAGCGGGGCGACCGCCCTGAGATATTTCTGCAGCGAGAGCGTAAAATCGAGATCGTAATCGTCGAAGAGGTCGGCATAGATCTCCGCCTCCTCGGCACCGTCCGCAAAGAGCTGCGTTTTCAGCGAGAGTGCCATGCTGCGCAGCCTGACCGCCGCAGCAGCCTCCTTTTCGCTGTAGCCCGGCGAATCGGGCTCGGGGCGCAGATCGACATTGTATTCCTTGATCACCTGATCTGCCATGAGCCCGACGAGCACGCGGTCGACATCGTCGCCGCCGAGATGGCGGTCACCGCTCCAGCTCATCGGCTCAAAGCGGTCCGGACCGATCTCGGAGCTGCCCGCGTAGGTGTGCACGAGCGAGAGATCGAAGGTGCCGCCGCCGAAATCGACCACCAGAATCAGGCTGTTGCCCTGCAGCCGCGTGCCGTAGGCGATCGAAGCCGCGATCGGCTCGTCGGTCAGCGCGTGCTTGGGGTCGCAGAGAAAACCGGCCGTGCGCAGTGCCTCCTTTGTCTCGATGCGCGGCTGATCGGTGTCATAGCGCGCGGGCACGGTGACAAAGGCGTGGAAGCCGTCGAACTGCGGAAAGGTGCGCGTCAGCTGCCGGTAAACCTCCCGCAGAATCTCCGCGGCTGCCTCCTGTGCCGTGACCGACTGCGTGCCGACCGAGTGGCGCATCTCGCTGCCCATATTTTCCTTGAACGCCGTAAAAACATCGGTCGGGTGCGCAGCGCGGAGCCGCAGTGCGGGCTCGCCGACGACCCATTTCCCGTTCGCGAAGGCGACGGCAGAGGGCAGGAAGTGCGGATTGTCCGGTCTGCCGCTGTCGAAGCGCAGATACTGGATCAAGCCGGCTTCATCGGTGTAGGCACAGAGCGTGTTGGTCGTGCCGAGGTCGATGCCGACATGCAGGATGCGTTTGCTTTCAGGCATAGGCTGCCTCCTTGTTCAGTGAAAGAATGATGCGAACAGGTTCAGCATCTTGCTGAGCCATGCCACACCGGCGGGCGAGCAGAAGGCGACGGTGCCGAGCAGCGCCGTGACCGTCTCCGCGAGCCAGTAGCGGATCGGGAGCATGACCCGCCAGACCGAGCCGCTCAGGATGCGCTCCTGCTCCGCGATCAGCAGGGTGCCGTCATCGGTGCGCCGGGAGTACCAGAGCAGCACGGCGATCTCGGTGACGCCGAAGCCGCGGTAAGCCGCATCGCATGGGTCGACGATCACGTCGCGCGCCGACGCCGGTGCAGCCGGGGACATGCTCATGCGGGCAGCATCGGCGAAGAACTGTGTGCGGAAGAGCTGCATCGCATACTGCGTGCTGTTCCATTGATACATGACAGCACCGGTGTCGCGCCGACCGGGCAGCGGCAGAACGCCCTTTGCGCTCTCCGCCGCGTAATCGCGGAGCAGCTCAGGGTAACGGCTGCGGCTCTGGGCGGTCTCCGGCGCAAAGCAGTGCAGAACGGTGCGGGGGTCGGGGTCTGTGCGGGCTTTGCGCACCTCCTCCCGCGTGACCGGCACAAAATCGGTGAGATACTGCGTGCGCTGTGCTGCCTCGCGCGCTTCGTGCGGAATGACGTAGAGCGTGTGCCGCATGAGGCGCATCAGCCGCAGGATCGCGATGACAAACCACACCGCCAGTGCGATCTGGAGAATCGGCGCACGCAGACCGGTCAGCAGCGGGAATTTTCCGTCCAGCTGCGTTTTGACGAGCAGCGGCTGGAGCGGATAGCCGACCGCCCAGCCCAGCAGAATCGGCGGGACAAATATCCACGCGCTGCACGGGAGCTCCGGATCGGAGAGAAAGCGGAGCCGCGGGTGCTTCTGCCCGACCCTGCGGAGCGTCCGCTTGATCAGCGGCGCAGCGATGTAAAAGGCGATCAGCAGCACCGTGCCGATGATCGGGAACAGCAGCACGAGCAGGATCCACAATCCCGGGTTGAGCAGGCTGTGCCGGTCGTAGCGCAAGACCGCGGCATTGCGCGCAGCCGGTCCGACGATGCGGTCAAAGCGCCGTCTCCGGCGGAGGCTGTAGCCCCACCGCAGCGCGAGGATCACGCCGACCGCCGCGACTGCCAATAAAAGATAAACAAACCAAGAGGGCATCTGTTCGAGGACCTGCTTGATTTGTTCTTTATAATTGATATTCATGTGCATCTCCTGATTGTTGGTAAAATCGTCCAGTTTCTTTTCCGGAGGGTACTCCAATTATACCATATATCCACGAAAATGTCAAGTGCCTGCACAGGATGCCGCGGGGCATCGAAAAACGACGTATCTGCGTGTGTTTCCGATATTCTCTTTCGGGCATCCCGCGGATACTATCTAAATATGAGAAAAGAAACCGCCGGAGAAAACGTCTCCGGCGGTCATGATTCATCCGGTTCGTCGGGTCCCGCGTCAGCGGGCGGCTTCAGGGCACCCGGGCGCAGCCGCGACCACAGCAGGATGATCAGCTGTGCGGGAATGCCGATCAGAAACAGCTTCCAGACATGATGCTGATAGAAGGTCAGGAAGATCGACCCGAGCACGGACCACACCAGCACGGAGATGATCGCATAATTCCAGCGCGGGTTGAACCAGATCGAATTGAACACCAGACAGACGATCGCGGTGATCGGCGCGGCGTAGAGGAACAGAAAGGCGCCGTAGCGAAGGTCGGGCACAAAGGTGTCGAGAATGACAAAGATCAGCGTCGCGATCAGCCAGACCAGCAGTGCCGCCATGCCCGCGATGATCAGGCGGTTGTGCTTCTGGACGGCGGTCCGCTGCGGGGCGTCGGTCTCCGGCTCCTGCACGGCAGCGGCAGTCTGTATCTGTATCTGCTTTGCGGCGCGCTCCTCCGGCGTCAGCAGAAAGTCATCGAGGGTGATGCCGTAGAGGTCGGCAAGCTGCTTCATGACAGCGAGGTCCGGCAGCGATTCGCCGCGCTCCCATTTTGAGACAGCCTTGTCGGAATAATGCAGCAGCTCGGCGAGCTGCAGCTGTGTCAGGTGCTTATCGCGCCGCAGCTGCGCGAGATTTGCGGCGACTGTCTGCTTCCACTGCTCCATATACAATGCCTCCCTTCGGTTTTCTGCTATTATAACACAAATTCAAAAATAATGCAATAGCGGAAGAAAAATCACTCTACCAAAAGTAGAATCGCACAAAATCGGCTCTACTGCCCCTTCTCCTGTTCGTTCTGAGAAATTTTTCAAAGTATCGTGACAAATCGGAGGATTTGTGGTAAAATAGAAAGAAGCACAGCGGCATTGGCTGCTGAGAAAGAAAAAAGGAGCGTATAGAAGCATGAGCGAACAAACGTATGTGATCTTCACCGACAGCGCCGCCGATCTCCCCGAGCAGATGATGGAGCATATCAGCGTGGAATGCCTGCCGATGAACGTCTTCATGAAGGATTCCCCGGCACAGGCATGCACCCTGCGCGGCGCTGCATTTTACAGCGCCCTGAAGGAGGGGCAGGTCGCCTGCACCTCAGCTGCGAATCTTTCCGTATTCCGCGCACGCTTTGCAGAGGTGCTCTCACAGGGGAAGGATGTCCTCTATCTCGCATTCTCCTCCGCACTGAGCTGCATGTATCAGACGGCACTGATCGCCGCCGAGGAGCTCTCGGAGGAATTTCCAGACCGCAGGATCATCGTGATCGACACGCTCTGCGCGAGCATGGGCGAGGGGCTGCTGGTCTATCACTGCGCCGAGCAGCGCGAGCGCGGCATGTCACTGGACGAGCTCGCTGCATATGCTGAAGAGAACAGACAGCGCACGATCCACTGGTTTACGGTCGACGACCTGCTGTTTCTGAAGCGCGGCGGCAGAGTCGGCGCGGTCTCCGCCTACGCGGGCACGCTGCTCGGCATCAAGCCGGTGCTCCATGTCAGCCCCGAGGGCAAGCTGATTCCGAAGCAGAAGGTGCGCGGACGCCGCAAGTCCATCCTCGAGCTCGCTGCGCATTACGCCGCAGAGTGCACCGACAGGAACGCGACGGTGTTCATTTCGCACGGCAACGCCCCCGAGGATGCTGAGCAGCTCAGGGAGATGCTCTGTAAGGAGCACGGCGCCAAGCAGGTCATCATCGGCGATATCGGACCCGTGGTCGGTGCGCATTCGGGGCCGGGCACGATCGCGCTGTTCTATCTCGGAGAGTCACGCGGCTGATCTGTACCGGTCTGCGTGCCGGAAGGAGCTTTCGCTTGGTTACATTGCTGCTGATTGTCATTTACCTGTCGTTTATCAGTCTCGGGCTGCCCGATTCGCTGCTCGGTGCCGCATGGCCGACCATGCAGCCGCTGCTGGCAGTGCCGATCTCATACGCGGGCTATCTGTCCATGATCATCTCCTGCGGCACGGTGCTTTCGAGCCTGTTTGCCGACCGCCTTCTGCGCCGCTTCGGGACGCACGCGGTCGTCTGCTGCAGCGTGCTGCTGACCGCCTGTGCACTGCTCGGCTATTCCTGCGCGCAGTATTACTGGATGCTCTGCCTGTTCGCAGTGCCCTACGGGCTCGGCGCGGGTGCGGTCGATGCGGCACTCAATCATTATGTCGCTGTGCATTTTGCGGCGCGGCACATGAGCTGGCTGCACTGCTTCTGGGGTGTCGGTGCGGCGCTGTCGCCCTATATCATGAGCTTTTATCTCAGCCGCAATGACGACTGGCAGGGCGGCTACAGAGCCGTCGCGCTCCTGCAGATGGTGCTGACGGTGATCCTCTTCTGCTCGCTGCCGCTCTGGAAGCGGATGAAGGCGGATCCGTCCGCCGACAGCGGCGCCGACAGTCTGCCGCCGCTCCCGATGCGGACGCTCCTGCGGCAGAAGGGTGTCTGGCAGGCGCTGATGACTTTCTTCTGCTACTGTGCTCTCGAGAGCACGGCAGGGCTATGGGCGAGCAGCTTTCTCGTGCACGAGCGCGGTGTCGATGCGGGCACTGCGGCGCGGTTCGCGTCCCTGTTCTATATCGGCATCACGGCGGGCAGAGCGCTCTGCGGGTTTGTCAGCGAGCGCCTCGGCGACCACCGAATGATCCGGCTCGGCTGCATCGGCATTGCGGCGGGCGTGATCTTGCTGCTGCTGCCGCTGCCGCGCGGCTTTGCGCTGGCGGGGCTGATCACGGTGGGCTTCGGGTGCGCGCCGATCTATCCGAGCCAGATCCACGCGACGCCGCAGGTCTTCGGGCGGGCGCACGCGCAGGCACTGATCGGCATGCAGATGGCGGCTGCCTATGTTGGCACGACGCTGATGCCGCCGCTCTTCGGGCTCTGCGCCGACAGCGTCGGGCTCGGGATGTTCCCGCTTTATCTGCTGCTGTTTCTCGTTCTGATGGCGCTGCTGACCGAGCAGGTGCACGGCGCGCGCATCCAGACCGGCAAATGAGATACCGTCCGGACTGCTGCTTTTGCGGCAGCCCGGATTTTTTTGCGATATCTGTGTTTTCCGCTTGCAATCCGGCGCAGTTTATGGTATGATTAGAGGGTACTACATCCCGAAGGAGTATTCCGATGTTTGAACTGTTGAAAACCGAGGGCAAGGTCCGCCGCGGCGTGTTTCACACGGTGCACGGCGATTTCCAGACGCCCTGCTTTATGAATGTTGCAACTGCCGGCGCGATCAAGGGGGCACTCTCCGCGCGCGATCTCGAGCAGGTCAACTGTCAGGTGATGCTCTGCAACACCTATCACCTGCATGTGCGCCCCGGAGACGATGTCGTCCGGAAAATGGGCGGGCTGCAGGGCTTCACGGGCTGGCGCGGTCCCACGCTGACCGATTCGGGCGGCTTTCAGGTGTTCTCGCTGGCAAAGCTGCGCCGCATCAAGGAGGAGGGCGTGACCTTCCAGTCGCATGTGGACGGCAGGCGCATCTTCATGGGTCCCGAGGAGAGCATGCGCATCCAGTCGAATCTCGGCTCGACCATCGCGATGGCGTTTGACGAGTGCGTCGAGAACCCCGCACCGCACAAATACGCCGAGCAGAGCTGTGCGCGCACGACCCGCTGGCTGAAACGCTGCCGCGAGGAAATGGCGCGCCTCAACGCGCTGCCCGATACCGTCAATCCGCACCAGCTGCTGTTCGGCATCAATCAGGGCTGCACCTTCCCCGATCTGCGCATCCGGCACATGCAGGAGATCGCAGCGCTCGATCTCGACGGCTACGCGATCGGCGGGCTTGCCGTCGGCGAGCCGACCGCGGTGATGTATGACATCATCGAGCATGTCGAGCCGCACATGCCGGCGGAGAAGATCCGCTACCTGATGGGCGTCGGCACCCCGCAGAATATCGTCGAGGGCGCCGCAAGGGGCATCGACCTCTTTGACTGCGTGATGCCCTCGCGCAATGCCCGCCACGCGACCGTCTTCACATGGCAGGGCATCATGCATGTGACCAACAAATGCTTTGAGACCGACCCGCGCCCGATCGAGGAGGGCTGCGGCTGCCCGACCTGCCGGAATTTCTCGCGCGCGTATATCCGCCACCTGTTCAAGGCGGGGGAGCAGCTCGCGGGCAGACTTGCCGTGCAGCACAATCTCTGGTTCTACAACAATCTGATGACGCAGATGCGCAATGCGCTCGACGAGGGGCGCTTTGCGGAGTTCCGCGCGGCTCATTCCGAGAATCTCGGCAGGCTGCGCAGAGAGTGAGGGGCTTTCGATGGCGGTTTATATGATCGCGGATACCCATTTCGGCGACGATGCCGTCCGGCGCTATGAGAACCGCCCGTTCGCGGATGCCGCGGAGATGGACGCGGCACTGACCGCGAACTGGAATGCCGCGGTCTCCGCGGAGGACACGGTCTTTCTGCTCGGCGATTTCTCCGCGCACGGCGCGCAGCACAATGCGGCGCTGCTCAGGTCACTCAACGGCAGAAAGCACCTGATCTGCGGCAATCACGACACGGAAACGGATGCGGAATACCGCGATATGGGCTTTGAATTTGTCAGCCGCTACCCGATCCTCTATGAAGGCTTCTGGCTGCTCTCGCACGAGCCGCTCTATATCAACCGCAACATGCCCTATGCCAATATCTTCGGGCATATCCACCTGACGCCCGCCTACCGGACGGTCTCGCCGCAGAGCTTCTGCGTCAGCGCCGAGCGCATCGGCTATACGCCGGTGCTGTTTTCAGAGATCGTGCAGCGGGTGAAGGCTGCGGCATCGCGCGGGGAGGAGGTGCGCTGATGTACTATTGCTGCGGGCTGACCGAGACCGGCAGACCCGACCACAATGAGGATGCGCTGCTGCTGTACCGCGCCGTCCTGACCGCGGGCGAAAAGCAGATCGCCTGCGAAGCGCCCTTTGTCTGTGCCGTCAGCGACGGTGTCTCCGGCGAAAATGCCGGCGAGGTCGCCTCGAAGACCTGTGCTGCGAGGCTCAGCGGCGCGAAATTTGCAAAGCGCAGCGAGATTCGCCGCAGGATCCTCGAGATTCACGCAGAGCTCGCGGCAGCCGGGCAGAAGGATCCGGCGCTCTCGCGCATGCAGGCGACGCTCTGCGGCTTTGCCGTCGACGAAAGCCACGCGCTGTTTGGCTTCAATGTCGGCGATTCGCGGCTCTACCGGCTGCGCGACGGCGTGCTCGAGCAGCTCTCGAAGGATCAGACGCTTGTGCAGATGCTCTATGATGAGGGCAGCATCACAAGCGAGGAGAAAAAGCACCATACCTTCCGCCATGTTGTCATGCCGGTGATGGGCAATCCCGATTCGCCGCCGCGTCCCGATGTGTTCTCGGTGCCGGGCGGGCTCGGCTGCGGCGAGCTGCTGCTGCTCTGCACGGACGGGCTCTCCGACAGCATCTCCGACTACGAAATGGCGGAGGTGCTCTCGGCACCGAAGCCCTTGCCCGAGCGTCTGCACATGATGGCGATGCGTGCGCTTCGTCACGGTGCGCGCGACAATATTACCGCATGTGCCGCAGTGCGCTATCCCGAGGGGATTCCGCTGCCGCCCTGCGAATGGATGTGAGGAGAAGCTATGCTGGACAAGTATCTGTCGAAGCTCGAACGGAAATTCGGGCGCTTTGCGATCCCGCGGCTCATGTCGATCATTCTGGTCGGCATGGTCGTGATCTATTGCTTTGATATCATCATCACGTTCAACCCGAACGCCGTCGCGTCGGTCAGCTCGCTGTTCGATTTCGATCTGGAGCAGATCAGAGCCGGGCAGATCTGGCGCGTGATCACATTCATCTTCCTGCCGCCGGATACGGGCATCCTCTTTGCGGTGTTCGTGTTCTATTTCATCTGGCTCTACGGCGTCGGGCTGGAGGAGCGCTGGGGCAGCTTCAAATTCAATGTCTACTATTTCATCGGGATGCTCGGCTCGATCATCGTGGGCTTCATCTTCGGCTATGCGACCAACACCTATCTGAATCTGACGCTGTTTCTCGCGTTTGCGATCCTCTATCCGAATTACGAGATCCTGCTCTTTTTCTTCATCCCGGTCAAGATCAAGTGGATCGGTCTGATCGACGGCATCGGGCTGGTGATTTTGTTTATCATCGGCGATTTTGCCTCACGGCTGCTGCTGCTGGTGTCGGTCTCGAATCTGCTGCTGTTCTTCGGCGGCGGCTTTGTCAGCAGCGTGTATTACCGCATCCGCCGCGGCTATTACCGTCTCAAGCGCAAAAACGCGATCAAGCGGAACAGGCACGACGATTAAAGCCCCAAGCCCTGTGCGCCTGCAATTCTGCGGTAAAAATGAAAATGACGGAACAACTCCTCACTTCTCACTCCTCACTCCTCACTGCGAGCCTGACCTCCTACCTCCTACCTGAACTCCGGTTTACCGCAGTTCCCCTGACAGACAAAGACCGCTGCACACACAGCGGTCTTTCGATTATCCGTATCTTGCTTCTCTGAGCGGGTTGTCCCAGTCGATCACGCCGCCGAGTGATTCTGCGAGACGGTCGGCGGCGGCGGGCAGCTCCTTCAGCAGCGCTTCGTCGCGCTTTTTGGAGCGGCGCCCCTTCGCGTCATAGAGCGTTTCCTCCGCCATTGCGTCATAGCTGACGGCAAAATCCTCATCGGTTTGGTGCGGGAAGAAGCTCACCAGTGCCGTGTAGCGGATATTGCCCGCGTCCGATTCGGCAGTGAGCTTGACCAGCACGCCGCGGCGCCCGACGCCGTGATAGGTGCACTGCCCCGCGAGATACTGCTCAAATACATCGATCGTTTTCATATATCAGCCCTCCTTCCGGCTGTCTACATCATAGCGCATCGCCGGAAAAATGTCAAGAGGGTGTGAGGTATCTGTTTTAGAATCCGTGTAAAGGATGAGCGCACAGAACGCCGGCAGATGTGCGCGAAGGGAGGTGTGCGGCATGGACAGCGGCGCGGAAAGCTATCAGCGCTATCTCTCGGGAGACCCCGAGGGCATGGCGGAGCTTGTCCGGGAATACCGGGAGGGGCTGATCCTGTATCTCAACAGCATCGTCGGGAATCTCTGGACCGCCGAGGAGCTTGCGGAGGACACCTTTGTGCGTCTGGGCACGCGCAAGCCCCGCGACCGCGGCAGGGCGGGCTTCAAGACATGGCTCTACGCGATCGGGCGCAATCTGGCGATCGACTGGCTGCGGCATGCCCGCCGCGAAGCACCTCTCCCGCTCGAGGACGCCGAACGCATCGCTGCGGACGGCGAGAGCCTTGAGCAGTCCTTTCTGCGCAGGGAGCGCGACCGGCAGCTGCACCGTTCGATGCAGGCGCTCAAAGCCGAATACCGGCAGATTCTGTGGCTCGTCTATTTCGACGGGCTGACGCTGAAGGAAGCTGCCGCGGTGATGGGCAAGAGCGTGCACGGCGCCGAGGTGCTCGTCTCCCGCGCAAGAAAAGCACTCAGAACGATTCTGGAAAAGGAGGGCTTTGACTATGAAATCGAATGAAGAAATGACCGCATCGGTGCTTCACCGCATCGGGGAATATGAGCGGCGGCACAGGGTCATCCGCCGCAGAATGCGGATCATCGGCAGCACGGCGGCATGCTTTGCGATCCTGCTTGCGGGCATCGCGGTCTGGCACGGCAGAGCTTCCGGCAGGCAGGAGCTGACCGGTACAGCCGTATCGGAGGGCGCACCGGAGCTGCATCCGGCAGGCACACCCGAAATGCAGCCCGAATCCGGCGTCCCGCAGACGGGCAGACCTGAGACGATTTCCGGCGAGACAATGCCCGGCGTGACGGAGCAGGGCGGCACCGTCTCTATGGTCACGACCGTCACGGAGCATGCGCAGGAGCATGACGGCAGCACGGAGACCGCGGTTTCCGGCGCGTTCGCCCCCGGCGGCGAGCAGACGATCCCCCCGCACGGCACGACCGCAAAAGTTGAGGGCACGGTCACAGGTATCACCTCCGGCGGGCAAATGCCGCAGACACAGACGACCGCGGAGGGCAGCGCTCTCATGAATGTTGATACACCGATCTTTGACCGCATCTATCACGAGCGTGCCGCGGGCAGTCTCCCGGCGGATGCACACCGTCCGGCAGGGTATTCGCAGAATATCGGTTCGGCACTGGCGCTGAATATGTCCATCCGCGAGCCGGCATACGCAGACTATCTCGAGCGTGTGAAGGATTCGCCGGACCCCTATTCCGATCTGAAGCCGGAGTATCCGGTCGTGATCTGGCAGGCAGAGGGAACAACCGTCACGGGCGATCCGCGGGAGCTGCTCGGGAATGGCTATGTCTGCTCGTTCTCGCTCGGCGGCAGGGCTTATCACTCCGCGACGACCAACGCAGATGCGATCAGGCACTGTGCCGAGGCTGGCTGGCAGGTGCGCTATGTCGGACGCGGCACAACACCTGAGAAGGACCGCAGCTGGGACACCGTCAACGGCATTCTCGCCAACTGCGAGCTTTACGGCGACGGCTTTACCGGCTGGAGCGGCGACGCACTGAAGGACCCCGAATGCGCCGTTCTCTTCCAGATCGGCGAGCCGGAATAATACAGCAGACCGCGGGCAGGGCACAGCGCTCTGCCCGCTTTGCTGTTGACAAACAGAGAAAAATCTGGTATCATATCAGCAGGGGAAGGAGTGTTTCCGTTGAAAAAGAGAATCCTTGCGCTCTGCACTGCCGCGCTGATGCTTTCGGGCTGCGGTACGGCGGGCAGCAGCATCACAGAGCCCGAAACGTTTGCGGACAGCTCGCAGTTTGCGGTCTATCCGTCGAATACTGCGATCGCGACCGGAAACAATTACTGTGTGCAGGCAGAACAGGCAGTGTCCTACCGCGCCTATCTGCCCGTTGAAACGCCCGGCGCGCTGGAATACTGCTTCTATTTTTCCAACACAGTCGATTCGACATGGGGCAAGGGCGCAGTCGCCTATGTGAACAAGCCCGGCGCCGCCTATACGGTCTCGGCGGCATCGGTCGGCACTGCCTCGGAGATTCAGGGCGCGGTGCGGAACGAGCAGCCCGTGACCTTCTCGGGGCAGGCGCAGAAGTCTGCCGCGCCCTCGGAGACCTATTGGAGCGACCCGCTGACGGTCGATGTGCCGGACGGCGATTATCTGGTCTGGACATGGACCGTGCAGGGCGACGCGATCCCCGCGACGGTCATGTCCGATCTGGCGCCGACCTACGCTGCAAAAGCGGGCGGGCAGTTTATTTATACGAATGAGATCCCGCTGCCGCAGCTCATCGGCGCCAAGCGCGACGTGAAAAAGCGCATCGTGCACATCGGCGATTCGATCACGCAGGGCACCGGCACACCGCAGTATGCAAATGCCTTCTGGGTTGCGGATATCGCAGCATCGCTCGGTGAGGAATACAGCGTCTGGAATCTCGGGCTCGGCTTTTCCCGTGCCAGCGACTGCGTCACGGACGGCGACTGGCTGCAGCGCGCACGCCATGCCGATCTGGTCACGGTCGCCTTCGGCACGAACGATATGCAGGGCGGGCAATACGGCGTCGGCGCACCGAATGCCGCCTCCGCGATCAACGCATGGATCGCGCAGATCGTCACAAAGCTGCGCGACGCGGGCTGCGAGGTCGTCCTGTTCAACGCGCCGCCCTTTGATCTGCCCGCGCTGAATGAGGGCATCCGCACGGAGCTCAATCAGCTGCTGCCCGATACCGCCGCACAGACCGGCGCAGCGCTCTTTGACTGGGCATCGCTGCTGGAAAAACCGGATGCACCGGGCAGGTCGCTCTACGGCGGACACCCGAACGCCGAGGGCTGCCGGGTCATCGCAGATGCGTTCCTGTCGCAGTTTGCGAACAGACTGACATAGGCGATGATGAAGCCGCAGATGTTCTGCGCAAAATTGAATTCGGGTCGGGCTTTTTCCAATTTCCTTTTCGGAATTGTGCTGCGAAATCGGAATGTACGGGAGTTGTTTATGATCGATACGAACAAGTCGATTGAAGAATTAGAGAATGATTTTTGGGGCGAACCTGCATTTGACTCCTATGTTGTAACAACTTGTCACAGAGCGAGACAAAAGCCGATTAAACTTTTGTCGCAAGAAGAGATCCGGTGCTTAATCGGTCAAAAAACAGGTCTGAAATATCTGTTGCCGATTGCAGTAGATATTTTAAAGAATGAACCTCTGATCGATATTACCTATTTTGAAGGTGATCTTCTGCTCACTTTGCTTCGGTTGGAAATCAGTGATTGGAAATCCAATCAGAATGAACTGGAGCAATTTATCATCATATTACAGGACAATCGCGCACAAATTGAACAATGTGAGGAAATAACAGTCGTACTGATTGAAAAGTACGTCAAAATCTGATTGACCGCAGGAATACTTTTCTGAAATGGGAGAATACAAATACCTGACAAGCCGACTGAACAGGAGGGACTGAAATGGCTGACAATCCCCATGACGGACACCGCAGGCGTGTCAGAGAGCGGTTTATCCGCGCCGGGCTCGATGCGTTCCAGGAGCATGAGAAGCTCGAGCTGCTGCTGTTTCACGCGATCCCGCGCGCAGACACCAACCCGCTCGCCCATGCACTGCTCGAGCGCTTCGGGTCTGTGCATTCCGTGCTTTCGGCATCCCCGACCGCGCTGAAGGCGGTGCCGGGCATGACCGAGAATGCGGTCGTGATGCTGCTGTTCCTCCGCAAATTGTATTCCGAGGCAGAGGCGGACAGAATGCACGGCTGTCCGCTTGATTCCTTTGTGCGGAGTAAGGCATTTTTTCAGCAGCTCTACGCATTTGAGGAGCGCGAGCTTGTCACGGCGGCATTTCTTGATGACAAGCTCTGCCTGATCGGCTGCACACAGCTCAGCGAGGGCACCGCGACCCGCGTGACGATCCCGGAGACGCTGCTCTCGGAGCGTGCATTCGCGCTGCACAGCAATACGGTCATCATCGCGCACAATCACCCGAAGGGCTCAGCGCACCCGTCCAAGGAGGACATCTCGGTCACAAGGCTGATCGTGCCGCGCCTTCGGAGCATACAGATCGAGCTGGTCGATCATATCATCATCGGTGAGCATGACGCGGTCTCTCTGCGCGAGCGCGGCGTGTTCATGGGTCTGGAGGAGTAATATGGAACAGCGTCCGTTCAAGCTGCATGCGCCCTATGCGCCCGCCGGCGATCAGCCCAAGGCGATCGCGGAGCTGACAGCGGGCTACAATGCCGGAAAATCCGAGCAGGTGCTGCTCGGCGTCACCGGCTCGGGCAAGACCTTCACAATGGCGAATATCATCGCGGCACGCAACAAGCCCACGCTCGTGCTCGCGCATAATAAAATACTGGCGGCACAGCTCTGCTCGGAATTCAAGGAATTCTTCCCGGAGAATGCCGTCGAATATTTTGTCTCGTATTATGACTACTACCAGCCGGAAGCCTATATCCCGAGCACCGACAGCTATATCGAGAAGGATTCGGCGATCAACGACGAGATCGACCGGCTGCGGCACTCCGCGACAATGGCGCTGGCAGAGCGCTCCGACGTCATCATCGTCTCGTCGGTCTCCTGCATCTACTCGCTGGGCTCGCCCGATGAGTACCGCGGCATGTCCGTGTCGATGCGCCCCGGGCAGGAGATGTCCCGCGAGGAGCTGATCGACGGGCTGGTGCGCATCCAGTATGACCGCAACGACATTGCGCTGGAGCGCGGCAACTTCCGCGTGCACGGCGACGTCGTCGATATCTGCCCGGTCAACACGACCGAAAACGCGATCCGCGTCGAGTTTTTCGGCGACGAGATTGACCGCATCTGCGAGATCAATCTGCTGACGGGCGAGGTGCTTGCGATCCTGAAGCACGCGGTCATTTTCCCGGCGAGCCACTATGTTGTCTCGGGCGATCAGCTCGAGGACGCGATCGCGGAGCTCGAGGAGGAGCTGAAGGAGCGCGTGCTGTATTTCGAGGCGAACCACCGCCCGCTCGAGGCAGAGCGCATCGCACAGCGCACGCATTACGATATCGAGATGCTGCGGGAGATCGGCATGTGCAGCGGCGTCGAGAACTACTCGCGCGTGCTGGCAAGACGTCCGCCGGGGTCGCGCCCGTGCACGCTGCTCGACCACTTCCCGGAGGATTTCCTGCTGATCGTCGACGAATCCCATGTCACGCTGCCGCAGGTCGGCTCGATGTACGCGGGCGACCGCGCGCGCAAGCAAACGCTCGTCGAATACGGCTTCCGACTGCCGAGCGCCTTTGACAACCGCCCCTTAAACTTCGACGAATTCACCGAGAAGATCCACGAGGCGCTCTATGTCAGCGCGACGCCCGGCAAGATCGAGCGTGCGCGTGCGGCACAGGTGGTCGAGCAGGTCATCCGCCCGACCGGTCTGGTCGACCCGCTGGTCATTGTCAAGCCCGTCGCCGGACAGATCGAGGATCTGCTCATGGAGATCAACCAGCGCGCCGAGAAGAACGAGCGCGTGCTCGTCACGACGCTGACGAAGAAGATGGCAGAGGACCTGACCGCCTTCCTCTCGAACATGAATGTCCGCGTGCGCTATCTGCACCACGATATCGACACGGTCGAGCGCATGGAGATCATCCGCGATCTGCGTCTCGGCGAATTCGACGTGCTCGTCGGCATCAACCTGCTGCGCGAGGGGCTCGATCTGCCGGAGGTCTCGCTGGTCGCCATTCTCGATGCGGACAAGGAGGGCTTCCTGCGCTCGGAAACCTCACTGATCCAGACGATCGGCAGAGCCGCGCGCAATGCCGGCGGTCAGGTCATCATGTATGCCGACGAGGTCACCGGCAGCATGGAGCGCGCGATCACCGAGACCGAGCGCCGCCGGGCATTGCAGCTCGCATTCAACGCGGAGCACGGCATCGTCCCGAAAACGATCGTCAAGGATGTGCGCGCGGTGCTGGAGATTTCGACGAAGGAAAAGACCGAGAAGAAGGTCAGAAAGCAGATGAACCGTCAGGAGCGCGAGGCGCTGATCCGCGAGCTGACAGCGCAGATGAAGGAGGCGGCGCGTCTGCTCGAATTCGAGCATGCAGCCTATCTGCGCGACAAGATCAAGGAACTGCAGGGAGGCTGAATCTGATGCTGAATCTGACTGATCTGACCGGGCTGTATTTTGTGCTGATGCTGCTCTTTCTCATCGCAGGGATCGTGCTGTCCGTCTGCAGAAGACGTGCGGAGAAACGCGGGCGCACACAGACTGTGCCAAGGCTCCGTAGCATCGGCAGAATCTGTCTGATCGCGGCGGGGGCATGTCTGGCGCTGTATCTGTTTTCGTTCGTCGGCGCAATGAGCGAATATGCTGCAAAGGGGCATTGATATGCACACATGGACACAGATGAAAAAGCGGCTGGAGCAGGAGTATCTTGCGCCCTCGCTGCGCGGCAGGCTGACCTATTTTGTCACAGCCTATCACGGCACGCACGACGGCGACGAGGGGAGGGCGGCGATCCGCCTGGACGGCTGCGAGATTCTTAAAAGCAATTATTTCGATCGGTACGGCGCCTTCTGGAAGGCCTATCGGGCACGGTGCGCAGGCGGCGGGGACAGCGATACGGCATGGGCGCAGGCAGGCTTTGACGCGCTCGAAGCGGGCGAATTCTATCAGGCGGATTTCTACCGCGCCTTCGCGGAATTTGACCGTCAGCCGATCGCGGAGAGCCTGCGCTCGCAAAACGCGATCGTGCGGATGTTCGCGCTGCTCGACAGAAGGGTCGGCAGGCGCACGCTGCTTCGCCTGCAACGAGAAATGGCAGATGCGCCGCAGTGGCTGCAGATGATTCTGCTTCTGCGCATGGAGGCGGAGGGACTGTTACAGGAGAAACAGGATGGTTAAGCTCACATTTCCGCAGATGTTCGACTGTCTGAGCGACCTGTTTGAGACGGTCGCATGGAGTGACGGCACCTGTGCCGAGGTGGGGCAGAGCCTGATCGGGCGCATCGCCTATGACAGCGACCCCGCCAACGCGCAGTACACCCGGCATCTCTACCGCGCACGCGACACCGTCGAAGCGATGCTCCGTGCGCTGTGCACGCTGGAGAATTATCACAATACGGCGCATCTGCTGGATTTTTCCCCGCTTCTGCCCTTTCTGGGCAGCTATGACGAGGGCTGCACCGACAGCCTGCTGTATCTGCTCGCGTGCACGGGCGACCGGCGATATCTCGGTCTGATTCAGCGTGAGGCGGCACGTTTTCCTGCGCTCTCAGCCGACGAATACCGGCAGGAGCTGCTGCACAGAGCCGAACAAGCATCACAATCATAAAACTTCAGGAGAACAGAATGAAAAAGGGTATCTTATTTGATCTGGACGGCACGCTCTGGGATTCCTCCGCGGAGGTCACCGAGGCTTGGAATCAGGCGATCCTCCGGCAGGGGAGAACGGAGCAGTTCACCGTCGCGGACATGCACAATTTCATGGGGCGCACGCTCGAGGCGATCGCCGCGATGATGTTTCCGGCGGAGCCGCAGCCCGAGCAGATCCGGCTGATCCTCGCCTGCGAGGAGAATGAATACAAGTATCTGCGGGCACACAAAGCGCATATCTACAGCCGCGAGGAGGAGATTCTGCGCGCGCTGTCGCAGGAATATGCACTCGGCATCGTCAGCAACTGTCAGGACGGCTATATCGACATTTATCTCGATCAGTGCGGCTTCCCGCAGCTCTTCTGCGACCACGAATGCGCGGGCGTCACGGGGCTCAGCAAGGGGCAGAATATCCGCCTTGTCATGGAGCGGCAGGGAATTGAACGCTGCGTCTATCTCGGCGACACGCAGGGCGACGCGGACGCTGCCAAAGAAGCGGGCATCCCGTTCATCCACGCGGGCTACGGCTTCGGCAAAGTCGATGCCGCAGACGCCGTGATTTCCGATATCACGGAGCTGCCGGGCGCAGCCGCCGCGATTCTCGGTGACATGCGATGAAATGGATGATCGCATCGGATATCCACGGCTCTGCAGGCTGGTGCAGGGCAATGCTCGGCGCATTTGCAGAGAGCGGCGCGGAGCGGCTTTTGCTGCTCGGGGATATCCTCTATCACGGACCGCGCAACGATCTGCCGGAGGAATACGCGCCGAAGCAGGTGACCGTGATGCTGAACCCGATGCGGGAGCGGCTGCTCTGCGTGCGCGGCAACTGCGACACCGAGGTCGATCAGATGGTGCTCGATTTCCCGATCATGGCGGATTATGCCGTGATCCCCTGCGGCAGCCGCCTGATCTACGCAACACACGGGCATATCTACAACGCGGACAATCTGCCGCCGCTTGCGCCGGGCGATCTGCTGCTGCACGGGCATACGCATATCCCCGGGCACACCGAAGCAGACGGGCATCCCGTGATCAACCCCGGCTCTGTTTCGATTCCGAAGAACGGCTCGGCACACAGCTATATGCTGCTGACGGACGGCGTGTTCACCTGGCATTCGCTCGGCGACGGCGGCGCATATGACCGTTTTTCGCTCTGACGCTTGACAGATGCCGCGATTTGTGCTATACTGTAGCTGCTGTGAGAGCAGCAATTATTCTATCATAAAGGAGTCAGTTGTTTGAAATATTACAGCCGACCTGAGATTGTGGCGTAAACGGGAGGGTTTGCGAATACGGTCTCAACACACAGACCTCCCGTATTGTCGATGCATCAATACACAATCACAGGAGGAACGATCATGAACAACAACCAAAGCAAGGACGGATTTCTCATCCGCAATGAACAGAGCAGCGACTTCCGCGCCGTCGAGGAGCTGACGCGCGAAGCATTCTGGAATGTCTACAAGCCCGGCGCCGACGAGCACTATCTGGTGCATGTCATGCGCACCCACCCCGATTTCGTGCCTGAGCTGGCATTCGTGATCGAGCAGGAGGGGCGCATTGTCGCGAACATCATGTATATGAAGTCGTGGCTGGAGGACGAATCCGGCGTGCGCAAAGAGACGCTCTCCTTCGGACCGATCTGCGTGCACCCGGAGTATCAGCGGCACGGGCTCGGCAAATGGCTGATCGCGCATTCCTTTGCGGCTGCGAAGGCAATGGGCTATGACACCGTCGTGATCTTCGGCAACCCGGAAAACTATGTATGCAGCGGCTTCAAGAGCTCTTCACGGTTCAATGTCTGTCTGGAGGGCGGCATCTTCCCGACATCGCTGATGGTCGCCGAGCTGATTCCCGGCGTGCTCGACGGCAGACGCTTTTTCTACCGCGAAAGCGATGTGTGTTCTCTGCTGCTGCCTGAAAAAATCGCGGAATTTGACCGGACGTTCCCGGAAAAGGAGCCTGCATGGCAGCCCAGTCAGGAGAAATTCTACATCTATTCCCATTCTCAGATTCATTCATGATCTCAAAAAAGGGGGCATCCTGCCGGCGCGGGATGCCCCTTTTCTTCACAGCAAACGGCTGCCCCGAATCCGAAGCAGCCGTTTTTGTTATACCGTATAGCCCTTTGCGCGGAGTGCGTCGATCAGGTCGCCGAGCACCTGCGCATTGGTCGCGGAGACCGCGTGCAGCAGATAGATCGCACCGCCGTGCGCCGCATCGGTCATTTCCGCGAGCGCGGCTGCGGGGTCGGGCTGTGCGTCCGGGTTCCAGTCGACATAGGCAAAGCTCCAGAACACGGTGCGGTAGCCCATCGCCTGCACATCCGCCAGAGAAGCGGCGTCGTATTCGCCGCAGGGCGGGCGCAGATACTGCATCTCATAGCCGTACTGCGACAGCACATAGTCGTGCAGTGCGCCGATTTCATCTTTTCGTTGTTCGGCAGTGAGCGACGGCAGCTTTGCATGGGTCATGCCGTGGTTGCCGATCGTGTGTCCCTCTGCGATCATCCGGCGCATGAGCTCCGGCTCCCGCTTGGCGTAGTCGCCCGTGACGAAAAACATCGCGGTGACCTGCTTGTCCCTGAGTGTGTCGAGAATCCCCGGGGTAAAGCCGTTCTCATAGCCCTGATCGAAGGTCAGGATGATGCGGTTCGCGTCCGGCGTCAGTGCATAGGCGTCATACTGCCCGAACTGCGCCTCAAATTCCAGCGCACCGGTCGGGCGGTTTTCGGCGTCGCGCGCCCTGCCCTGCCCGTAGCCGGCAGCCGAGACCGGCAGTGACATGCCGCTGAGCATGGCTGCCGCGCACAAAAGAGCTGCGGTTTTTCTGAGGTCCATGCTGTTCACGCACCTTTGCGCATGATTTGCGGGTCGCCCCGCAATGAGAGCATGTGCAGAAAACCGCCGTTTATGCCGGAATGCAATCAGTATCTTTTGGGTCTTGCGTAAGTTTCTGTCTGCATTTCACGAATGTGGGCAATCCCCGGGCGCCATTTGATCTGAAAGCCGATGATCACGGAGAGCATGGTCGCGACCGGCGGCAGCGCCATGTAGATGCGGTGTGTCGTATCGACCGCGGAAAACGGCTCCGCACCGTGCAGGATCAGCTTGTGGATCTGGATGAACGGCGCATTCATCAGCAAAAATGCATTCAGATAGGGAACGCTGTCCGGGAGGATCCAGAGAACGCTGTAAATCGCCCAGAGCGGCAGCGCCGTGCAGACGCCGAGCAGCAGGGAAATATCACGCATCGGCTTGTCTCCGCCGGTGCGGCACTCAAACAGACAGCGCTCCGCGACGGTTTTTCCGGCATGCGCCATCAGCAGACAGTGCACGAGCGCACAGCAGACGAGCCCGAGCAGCTGCCAGAAATCACCGGAAATCAATGCGAATCCGAATGCCAGAAGCATGCACATCATCACCGAAATGAGCAGCCATGCAAGGCACTGCAAAAAGCATTTCCCAAAAGACATTTTTCATACCTCCGTGTATTTGATCAGATTTGCGGAATACTAGTTCATAGAAAAAGGGGGTGAGCAAAATGGAAAAGGCAGTCAGGCAGGCGTGGAATGTGTACTTCAAAAACGCAAGTGTCGGCGCACATGCAATCGCCTGCGTGATGAACAAAACGCAGAATGCGGGCTTCCGTTCTTTGCTGGAAAAGCAGCGGCAGGCATACGCCAAGCAGGAGCAGCGTGCGCGCAGCGCCTTTCAGCAGGCGGGGGAGCGCCCCGATACCTCGGCAGTGCTCCTTGCAAGGCTGTGCACCGACTGGGGCATCCTGACACACACGGTCAGCGACAGATCGGTCTCCAATCTGGCGAGCCTGATGGTGCAGGGCACAAATATGGGCGTGATCACGCTGCTGCAGACGCTCCACGACACGGGCAGTCTGCCGGATGATGTGCTTGCATACGGAAACACGGTCCTCAAGCGTGAAAATGAATATATGGAGCGTCTCAAGCAATATCTGTGAGGTGAGAGCATGGTCAAGGATGCCGATATGAAGATCTTCACGCCCCGGAGCAGCATCGATTTTTCCGGGGAATCCCGCACACCGGCAGAGGTGCGCGCAGAGCCGCAGCCGGTCTGTCCGGCACACCGCGCAGCAGAGCAGCTCCGCAGGGAGCTCGGGCGCAGCTGCCGCATCTGAACAGAGAAGCTGTCGGCGGAAGAATGCCGGCAGCTTTTATTATACATGATTTCCACAGGATTGTCCAGTGCCGGACGCCATTTTTGGCATGTTCAACTGAAATATGTGCAGCGCTTGACGAAAACTCGGAATTGCGATATAATAGTCTATGTATGTTTATGCTCTGGGAGGAACAGCAATGACTCGCATTTCGGTTTCGATTCTCAATGCCGACCTGACCGACTTAAAGGGCGTCGCCGCGACCGTACAGCGTTCCGGCGCGGAAATGCTCCATTACGATGTGATGGACGGCTGCTTTGTCGACAATATCTCGTTCGGGCTGCCGGTGCTGCAAAGTCTGCGCCGCTGCACCGATCTGCCGCTGGACGTGCATCTGATGATCCGGGACCCGCTTCGTTTTGCGGAGCGCTTTGCGGATGCGGGTGCACAGCTGCTGTCTTTCCATGTGGAGAGCGAATCCGACCCCGCGGAGACCGTGCGGGAGATTCACCGCTGCGGCTTGCGCGCGGGTATCGCGCTCTCGCCGGACACGCCGCTGGAGCGGCTCTGTCCGTATCTGCACATGCTGGAGCCGGAGGATTTCGTGCTGCTGATGACCGTGGAGCCGGGCTTTGGAAAACAGTCCTTTCTGTACGGCGTGCTCCCGAAGATCAGGGCGCTCCGCAGCCGCATGACGGCAGAATGCCTGCCGCTGCACATCGAGGTCGACGGCGGCATCAACGCGGAGACCGCAGTGCTGTGCCGGGAAGCAGGTGCCGATCTGCTGGTGTCCGGGTCGTTCCTGTTCCGTGCGCCGGATGTCCGGGAGGCGGTGCGTCAGCTGCGCGGCGGGGAGGAATCATTCCGCTGAACTGCTGCGGCAGACCGTCTGCACGGCGTCGCCGGGACAGATGCAGATGCCGTTTTCGTTCAGGCGGGCGCGGTTCATCTGTGAGAGCCGGAAGGGATGCCCGTATTCCAGCAGCAGATGATGCGGCAGAGCGGCACCGGTCCGGACCAGCCGGAGCACCAGCACATGCTCGCCGCGGTAGCGGTAAAGGCTGCTCGACAGAATGACGGACTGCTCATCGAGGAGCTTGCGGCAGCACGCCCGCAGTGCATCGTAGTCCGGGAAGCGCGCCCCGAGCCGCACGGTCTTGCCGCCGCTCCTGTGCAGTGCGTTCGGTTCTGCCGAAAAATAGACTGTCAGACCGCCTGTGCTGTCCTGCATGAGCTCGACCTGCACGGCGCTCTGCGAAAAGGGAATCTGACTGGCAGATTCCGCCTGCACCAGAAGAAACGCGATCAGATCGGGCAGGTGCGGGGAATTCCCGTTCAGCCCGTTCTGCCGCAGAAGGTGATGCAGTTCCTCTGCAGTGAGCTGGATCTTCACCGCCTGTGCGGAGAGCTGCTGAATGGTCATACGGACGGTTCCTTTCATGAAAATTCAACCGGAGGGAGGGGTATTCTTGCAGGCAAAACGCGAAACTGTCATCTCGCTGGACCGCGCACTGGCGCTGTCGGCGCTCGTGACCGTCGGGACCTACAGCTACGGCTGGCGCGTGCTGCTGCTCTGTGCGGTCAGTGCATGCGTCTGCATGGTGACCGAGCTGATCGGGCTCTATCTGCGGCATGTGCCGTTTGGCTCCCGCCATGCGGAGGCGGCTGTCTGCGGCGTGGTGCTTGTGATGCTGTTTCCGCCGACGGTCCCGCTGTCACTCCTTATCATGTCCGGTATTTTTGCAATTATCATCGGCAGACAGGTCTTCGGCGGCGGCGAACAACCGCTTTTCCCGTCGGCTGCTGTCGGATATTGCTTTGCAAGGCTGATGACCCCGGAGGCTGTGCTGCGCTATCCCGCCGAAAAGGCTGCGGTCGCGCTGCTTTCACCCTCGCGTGATGCGCTGGTGCACGGCGTCTCCGCGATGTGGAACCGCAGCGGCACCTTCCCGGGCAGCATCGACGACTGGCTGCTCGGTCTTCCGAATCAGCCGCTCGGAACGGGCTCTCTGCTGCTGCTCTGCGTGATCGCGCTGATGCTGACCGTGCGCCGCTCCGCGAATGTCTGGGTGCTGCTCCCGATGCTGGCGGCGCTGCTCTCGGGCAGCGTGATGCTCGGGTGGTTCCGCGACCCGTTTGCAGCGGCTGCTGGCTGCTGTCTGACCAATCAGACGCTCTTTGCGGCGGCTTTTCTGCTCGCGGACCCGTTCTGCACGCCGCGCGGCATCGCCGGGATCGCACTGGGCTTCACCGGGGGTGCGCTGGCGCTGCTGATGACGCGGTTCTACGGCGTGACCGATGCACCGGTCATGCTGGCGGTGCTGATATCGCCGCTCGCAGCATTCATGCGCATGCAGAAAGGAGATGCACAACGCAATGGAACAGAAGGGGCGCTTTCTGCTGCACCGGAGCCTGATCCTTCGTGAAGGGCTGTTCGCGGCTGCCGCAGCGCTGTTTGCCGATACGGTCCGGCACGGGCTGCTGCTGAGCGCGGTGCTCTGTGCGGTGACCGCTGTCTCCGTGCTGACCGTTGCCGCGCTGCCGCGCCGTCTGCCGGTTCTGCTGCGTACTGTATTGTATTCCGTCATTGCGGCTTTGGTGTATATTCCGGCGGTGCTTGCGGCGGAGCAGCTGTTCTCCGTCAAAGAGGTGCATGCAGCGGGGATCGCGCTGCCGGTGCTGATCACCGGGCTGCTGCTCTCGGAGCACTGCCCGGAGCTGCTCAGACCTGCGCGGTATCTGCCGATGCTGCCGAAGCTGCTCGGGCTGCTGCTCGGTGCGGTCTTCGCGATCATGCTGACGGCGGTTCTGCGGGAACTGCTCGGGCTCGGCACCGTCAGCGGCATGACCGTCTGGCGGACAGCGCCGGTGCCGTTTCTGCATCGGCCCTGCGGCGGTCTGATTTTGCTTGTGCTGCTCGGTGCGTTGCTTCTGCCGGGCGCTGAGAGAGAGGAGCCGACGGTCGACGATGCTGGATGAATTATACGGGATGCTGACCCAGAATCTGCTGCTGACCTACCTGCTCGGGCTGCCTGCGATCGGTCTGCTCGTCCGCCGGAGGCAGAGCATCGCGCTGCACGGGCTTCTGGTGCTGCTGTTCTGCACGGTCAATGCGGGTCTGCTGTTTCTCATTCGCCCGCTGTTCCGGTTCAGCGAGGGAGAGCTGTTTCTGCCCGCTGTCTGCGTGCTGCTCAATGCCGCACTGCTGGGGATCCTGTACCTGCCCGTGCATAACAGGGGCGGGAAATACCGCGAGCCGCTGACGGTGCAGCTCTGTGCGGCGGCGTATTCCTGCGCGGTCGTCGGAATGCTGATGATGAGCGTCGATGCCGTGCCCGATGCGGCTTCCGCGATGCAGCGCGGACTGCGGCAGGGCGGCGGCTATCTGCTCTGCTGCCTGATGCTCGCCGGGGCGCGTCCGATGCTCTGCAGCGAAAAAATGCCCGCGGCATTCCGCGGCACAAGGGGCGTATATCTCTATGCGGCAGTGCTGGCTGCTGCGGCTGCCTGCCTGACAGCGTAGAAGGGGAGGATAGAAGCATGGAAATCATCCTGACGGTGAATATTGTTCTTGCGGCAGTGCTTCTGCTGGGCGGCTGTATGCTGCGCTTTGTCGCCAAGCCCGACACGGAGGACGGCGTCGGCTACAAAACCGCGGCGGCATCCGGCAGCGGCGAGGCGCGCGGCTTTGCGAACCGCTTCTGCGGCAGACTGTGGATCGCGGTCGGCGTCGGCGCACTGGCAGCGGAGCTCTGCGTGCTGTGTTTTCTTGAGGATCAGCTCAGCGTCATGACCTCACTCAAGGTGCAGGCGGTGATCCTCGTCCTGCAGATCGTCGCGGCTGTCGCGGCGGTCATCAGCACCGAGCAAGCGCTGAAAAAGCGGTTCGGCGGCAAATCTTAACACGATCGGACAACAAACGAAAGGAGCAGCGTTATGGCGCGCAAAAAGGGCAGAAAAATCTATACCTACCGTGCGCGGAACAAGCGCGTATTCAGCAAAAACCACCCGATGCGCTCGGCGCTCGGCATCGTGCTGACCGTTCTGATCGCGGCAGTGCTCGGTGTCGTCGGCTACAGCATCGCAGGACCGGTCGTCGCGCGGCTGACCGCGGAGGCGGAGCACCCGACGCAGACCGACGACCCGTATGAATTCTCCGAAGCCGACAGCAGCGGCCCGGATTCGGCTGCGGTCACGGAGACAGCGTCGGAAACCGCGTCGACCGCCGCAACGACGGCAGCGACGACGGTCCCCGCGGAGACGACCTCGGAGACCGAGACGACAACGACGACCGAGACCGCGGCGGAGGTCAAGCCGCGCTTTGAGGGCGTGACGCTGGGCTGCGTCATCTCCCCGCAGACGGCTGCGGACCCGAAGCTGCTGGAGACAGCGGTGCAGCGCTGCGCGGAGCAGGGCTATACGGCGATCGTGCTGCCGGCAAAGCTGAGCGGCGGCGCGCTGACCTACGCCTCCGAAAATGCCGAGGCGAAAAAGTGCGGTGCTGCGGCGGAATCCCCCGCGCTCAGCGACCTGATCGGCACAGTGTCGGCGCAGGGGCTTTCCGTGATCGCGGACATGAATCTGCTGGAGGACAATCTGTTCCCGTCGGCATATTCCGACGGCAGCTACCAGATCAAGGATAACCACGGCAGATGGCTCGACCGCGCGGAATCCGACGGCGGCAAGCCGTGGCTCTCGCCGTACACCGATCACGCAAAGCGCTATCTCTCGGCGCTTGCGCATGAGCTCTCCGACGCAGGCTGCTCGGAGATCCTCTGCTCCGGCATGACCTTCCCGCGCTTCCGCACCAGTGACGAGGCGCTGCTCGGCAAGCAGGTCAATAACAGCGAAAAGCGCACTGATGCGCTGATCTCGGTGCTGGATGCCATGAAGGAGCAGTCGGTGATCGCCTATTCTGTTTCGCTGGCGGATGCCGTGAACGGCAAGGCGGAGGCACTCGATCCCGACCGCCTGAGCGGCAGTGCGGTCTGCATGACGATCGACTTCGGCGATTTTGCGGAGTCCTTCAAGGTCGGCGAGAAGCGCTACAGCATCAGCGGAAAAACGCCTGCCGACCAGACCGATGTGCTGCTTCAGGCGGCAAAGGCGCTCTGCGGCGACTGCGAGCTGATTCCGTGCTTTGTGCGCGGCGCGCTCGATGAGGAGGCGCTCGATGCCGTTCTCACGGCGGCAAACGAGGCGGGCTGCCGGCAGATTCTTGTGACAAATTAAAATCAAGGGCGTATTTGCAGAAAACCTGCAGATACGCCCTTTTTCATGTTTTACTTTGTTCACGATTTGTTCACATTTGTATATTGTGACTGTGATATAATAGATGTATATTTTCATCTGAGGAGGCTTTTATGAAGCGTTTGACAAAACAGCTCGCGCTGCTGGTCGCCGGTGTTCTGATGACGACCGGTGCTGCATCCGGGCTGCCGCTGCCGCAGGAGCTTCGCGGTTCTGCCCAGACCGATGCGCTGTCGAGGTTCATGCAGCAGGTCGCTGCGGGCAGCACACAGCGCGATGACGATGAACAGTTCTGCAGCCTGCGCTATTCTGCACGGGAGCAGAAGATCTACCGCGACGGCGTTCCGGTCGGGAAGTCGTTTGCCGGGTGCAGCGTGCAGGGCGGCAGGCTCATGATCTCAACCGACGGGCAGAACATGCTCCCCCCGCAGGAGGCTGCAAAGCAGATCGGCTGCGAGGTGCGTGAGGATAACGGCGACGTGACCGTTTCGTTCCCGTTCCGCTCGCGGCGCCTGATCGTCAAGGCGGCACAGACTCCGCCGCTGCAGGGCGGCAGACTGGTTGCCGACGGCTACCGGGACCTGTTTGTCGTGGAATTTGACACACAGCAGGCGGCATACCGCGCATATCAGGCATATCAGCAGGATGGGCAGATCGAATTTGTCGACAGCGACCGGACACTTGCTGCCGCCGATCTCGGCGCGTTCAATGCGGTGAAGGATATCGACCCGGAGATGCGTTCGTGGGGTGTTGCCGATATCGGCGCGGACACCTACTGCGCATGGCTCAAAGAGCAGAAGCAGACGCTTCCGGAGATTCGCGTCGCGGTGGTCGATACGGGCGTCTATGCAGAGCACGAATGGCTCGCGGGACGTGTGCTCGAGGGCGGCGCCGGCTTCATGGAGGATGGTGACGGCGGCTGGGAGGACGGTCACGGGCACGGCACGCACTGCTCGGGCATCATCGTATCGTCTACGCCGGAAAACGTCAAAATTCTGCCGGTCAAGGTGCTGAGCGATGAGGGCTTCGGCTCAACGCTCGAGGTCTACTGCGGCATGATGTATGCCGTCGAGCAGGATGTCGACGTGATCAGCATGAGCCTCGGCGGCGAGGGCGAGTCTCCGCTGTTGAGCGAGGCTGCCGCCGCGATGGCAGAGAAGGACATTCCCTGCTGTGTTGCCGCAGGCAATGATACGCAGGATGCCAAATATCACCACCCGGCACATGTGGAGAGCGTCATCACGATCTCCGCGATCGATTCCTCCCATAATCTTGCCGATTTCAGCAATTTCGGCGCGGGCATTGACTTCGCCGCACCGGGTGTCAATATCAACAGCAGTGTCAACACCTCGCCGACCGCGACCGAGGAATGGGACGGCACCAGCATGGCGACGCCGTTTGCGGCGGCTGCCGTGGCGGACCTGCTCTCCTATGACCCGACGCTGACGACTGCGGAGGTCTATGATCTGCTGCGTGCCGCTGCAGTCGATATCGGCGAGCCCGGCTTTGACGAGAGCTTTGGCTGGGGCGAAATCTCGCTGGCAGACATGCGCTTTGATGCGCAGTATTGTCCGTCGCCGCGCTTTTCGCCGCCGGGAGATGACTATTCCGAGCCGACCGATGTGACGCTGAGCTGCACCGTCACCGAAGGTCCTGCGTCGGTGATCTACTACACGACGGACGGCTCTGACCCCGATCCGGCGACCTCGGAGCAATACAGCGGACCGATCACGGTCAGCAAATCCATGGTGATCAAGGCGCTGGCGGTCTCGGGCGATGCGGTCAGCCGCATTTCGTCAGCGACGTACCGGATCAACAATATGGAGGTCGAGAACCCCTTTGTCGTGGAGGACGGCGTTCTGGTCTCCTATCTCGGCGTGATGGACGCGGTCAATCTCATAAATCACTTCCCTGACGGCTCGCTGAGGGCGATCGGCAGCGGTGCGTTTGCAAACAATTCGAGACTGCAGTCGATCATCATTCCGTCGTCCGTGACGGAGATCGGCGACCGTGCATTCTATCACTGCGAGAATCTGAGCTACATCGAAGCGGAGAACGTCAGCGCGATCGGCGAGGAAGCCTTCTTGGGCTGCAGCTCGCTCTACACGCTGAATGCGAAACCGCTTGAGCATCTCGGTGCAGGTGCCTTCCGCGGCTGCAGTGAGTTCCGGATGCTCGCATCCGGTCTTTCGCCGGAGATCGAGGCGATCCCGGCGCAGGCATTCCGCGGCTGCACGCTGATGACCTATCTGGAGATGCAGGGGGTCAAGGAGATCGGCGACTACGCCTTTGCCGACTGCTTCGGCATTTCGGACTCCTCCGCTGAGCAGATGTTCCATTTTGACCGCTATGAGACGATCGGCGCGCATGCCTTTGATTCGGCTGCGCTGCCGAATGTGCTCGATCTCTCCTCCCTGAGCGAGCTCGGCGCTTATGCGTTTGCCAAAACGAATGTCGGTGAGATCACGCTTCCCGCGCAGATCACCGCACTGCCCGACGGTGTGTTTCAGTATGCAGACGGGCTGCGCAGGCTGACGGCGCCCGGTGTGACCGTCATCGGCAAGAGCGCGCTGGAGCACTACGGCGATGCACCGATCCTGCTGGAGATCGACTTCTCGAAGGTGACCGATATCGGCAGCTGTGCACTGTTCGGCATCACCTTCGTCACGCCGGTCGTGTTCGATTCCCTGCAGACGATCCGTCCCGACGCATTTCGGGGCGTTTACGGTCCGTCGCTGTCCTTCCCGGCGGTGACGGAGCTGCGGAGGAACACATTCAGCTACTGCGGCGTCAAGGCGCTGATCTTTGAGAATCTCGTGTCGATCGAGCGCGGTGCAGCGGAGGCCGTGAATATTCTGGCTGTCGGCGGCAGCCTTGAGAAGGCAGAGCCGCTCTGCATCGAATATGCCGAGCTGCTCGCAGGTCCTGCGGATTCTCCGCTTGCGGCGTTTGCGGCGGATGCAGAGATCGAATATCAGACGATCCCTTCGCTCGGCGCGGTGCAGCGTTCTGTATACACAGATCAGTACGATGACTGTGCGCTGTATGCGATCCCGCTGGGCTTCGGCGACCTGCATGTGCGCTGGTCCGATGATGCGGGCAATGTGGTGCAGGATGACAGCACCGGTGTGCTCTATGCAAGCACTGCAAATGAGGGTTTCTTCACCTACCGTGCGGAGCTGATGGAGGGCGACAACGTGCTGAGCTCTGAGCTGTTTGAAGTCACGGTCGAGCCGCTCGATTACAAGACGGACGGCGTCGTCGGCACTGACGAGCTCTGCATTGTGGACTGGGATGCGCGCTGCGCGAACACGCAGCGCCCGGAGGACGGTTCGTCCTTCAGTCTGGATGCGTCGTATCTGTTCTGCCCGGAGAAGACCGGCATGTACCGGTTCCTGATCACGCGCGGCGCCTGCGAGCTCATGATCCGCGGCTCGGACGGCACGAATATCTATCAGGACGTCTCGGACAGCGACAGTGAGATCGTCCCGTTCTACGCGATGGCGGGGCAGAATTATCTGCTCTTCCTGTCGCGCTACATCGACGACCCCGAAGATATGGCGGCAGAGTGCGCCGGGCTCAGCGTATTCCGCATCACAGACAGCAGTGCAGAATCGCTGACGACGGTCGGCAACTACTCGATCTTCGGCGATCTCGAGGGCGCCGAGGAGAATTCCTACCTGTTCGCGGGCGAGCCGATCACGCCGAATGTGCAGAATGTGCGGTATTACAACGAAGCGCTTGATGAAATGGTCCCGATGACCGAGGGCGAGGACTACATCGTCTGCTATTCCCGCTGCGATCACGTCGGCACCGGCTACGCGATCATTGCAGGCATCGGCAGATACTGCGGCTCTGCGTACCTCAGCTATCAGATCAACGGCGTGATCACCGAGGAGAATCCCGTTGAGCTCGGCGTTCTGGCGGGCGGCTTCGCGGAGATGCATTTTATTGCGGAGGAGGACGGCGACTACACGTTCTATCTGGACTACACGCCCGAATGGCTCGACGAACAGATCGCACGCGGCATCTGCAACGAGAATGCGTGGTCGGTCCATGCCTATGTGGTTGTCTATGACCGGGAAAACGGCGAAAGCACCGAGCTCGACAGCTCGGGCGGGCTCAACTGCTCGCAGCTCTCCGGCGTGACTGTCACGCTGAAAAAGGGCGGGCACTATGTGATCTCGGTCGGCTCATTCGGTCTGACCGAGGCGAGCACCACGCTGTATGTCAGCCGCGGTGTGTCGCTGCTCGGCGACTATGAGATCGGAACCGTCGAAGCCGGTCAGCCGTTTGACGGCACGCCTGCCGAGCCGAAGATCGTCTGCGAGCCGGAGCTCACCGAGGGGGTCGATTATAAGATCAACTATCTGCACAACGATATCATCGGCACCATGCTGGTCGTTGTGCAGGGCATCGGCAGCGTGCGCGGCACGGTCTTCCTTCCGTATGAGCTGTTCGGCGTCCTGAACGACGGCAGCCGCATCCATATCGACACGATCGACCACTGCACCTATTCCTACTGCTTCACGCCGCAGGCCTCCGGCAGCTATGTGTTCTATACCGATTTCCCGGATTCGATGATCACGGATATGATTGAAACAGACACCTATTCCACATCGCTGACGGACTGCTGTCTCGACACCACGCTGACAATCCTGGACGCGGACGGCGACGAGGTCGCATTCAACGATGACCGCTGCTACGGTCTGTCCGCGCTGACAACAGAGCTCACGGCAGGCGAGAGCTACACGGTCGAGCTGCGCGGCTACTACATGAATCTGGATATCGGCGTGGACCTCTGTGTGTCCTCCGGCCGCACGCATATGTCGGAGCTTGATGTCATGTGCGCCAACACGGTCGATCCCGAAGAAGGAGCCTACCCGTTGGTTTCCGTCTGGGAAAACGATGATTCTCTGCAGGAGGGTCCGGATTATACGCTGCAGTTCATCGGCGGGCTGTCCAGCGGCAGGCATCTGTGCATTATCAGCGGTCTCGGCGTATATGTCGGCAGATATTACGCGGAGTATTGGGTCTCGGACGGCTCCGATGATCTCCCGAATCAGATCGAGTTCGGTGAGGAGTTTACGGTGGCGGATACCGAGACCGGATTCCGGTTCGATGTGAGTGATTACGCCGATATCCGGCTGCGTCCGACGGACGGTATAGAAACCGCCTATTCCGCCGAAATCTATTCGTTGTGGCAGGAAAAGTCGTGGTATCTTGATCAGGAAAATCAGGATGTTTCGCTGGAGAATGACAGCTACTCGCTCATGATCCGGCAGGAGGAGCCGCTCGAACGGACCTTTGTGCTGGAGCTTGTGCGCGAGCGCACCCACATCGCGGTGTGCGACGTGGAAGTCGAAAATGCGTATTACACCGGCAGCCCGCTCACCCCGCAGATCACGGTTTCCTACTGGGAACAGCCGCTGCAGGAAAACGTCGATTATGTGATCGAGGAAAACCCGGAGATGATCGAGGTCGGCGTCTATGCGGTCAAGATCATCGGCATCGATCATTATTACGGCGAAAAGGTGTTCTATTTCAGCATTCTTCCGAATGATCTGAACGAGCTGCCGGAGCTGACGGATGGGAAATACACCGCGGAGATCACGGAGCCCGGTCAGACGCTCATCTACCGCTGGACACCCAAATGTCAGGGCTGCTGTATTGTCAGCGACACCATTCTCAACAAACAGTTCAATATATTCAGCGGCAGCCAGAGTGTCGATTCTCTCAATGGCGTCGGGTATCTCTGCTTTGAGCCCGGGCTGCTGGCGAACAGGACTTATGTCGTGACGGTTTCCTTCCGGAGCCCGTCGCAGACCGGCACCATTCACTTCGAGGTCAAGTCCGAATACGAAGACCTGTACCTCTGCGATTCGGAGTATGAGAAGATCATCCCCTTCGACTCTGCGGGCGCAGTGCCCGATTACACCATGAGCTATCACGGCGATGAGCTCGAGGAGGGCAAAGACTACGAGGTGATCTACGTCGGCGGCAACATGCATTACGGCAGAGCGGAGATCTGCCTGCGCGGCATCGGCAGATTTGTCGGCGAGCAGGTGCTTCCGTACTACATCTGTCCGGGCGATGTGGGTCTGTTCTGGCGCGACGAGGTGGAGCAAGTCGAGACGCTGACGCTCGACGAGACTGTCTCCCTTGAGCGCGGGCTTCCCGGCACAGCTGCGATGTTCACCTTCTCCGCGCCCTCCAACGGCACCTACTATTTCAGCCTGCCGAACAACGGCGTGACCGCGTTTATCTATGACAGCGAGGGGAATGTGCGCAGCCGCCATGAGCGTTCGCTTGAGATGAAGACCTCAGACAGCTGCTATGTCGTGGTCTTCACCGACTGGCTCGAGAACGCTTATGAGGACTATGAGGAGTATGAAGTCAGCGTGTCGATGACCGCGCCGGACGCCTATTGGTTTGACGAGGAATACGGCGTGAGCTACTATATCCACGACGGCATTGCCGAGGTGGACTTCATTCTGTACGGTCTGGTCGGTGTCTGCATCCGCGACGAGGTCACCGATCCGGAGACGGGCATTTCCGCTTATGTGCTCGGCATGACAGAAGGTCTGAAGGAGGAGGTCAGGGACACAATGACCTTCTACTGCACGCCGGGCGGCATCGCGCAGGAAAACTGGCTGGAGCCCGATGGCTTCACCTTCGCGTCGCTGTACCCGGAGAACGCCGAAAAGGGCGACGTCACCGGAGACGGCAAGGTCGACCGCCACGATGCGCTGACGCTGCAGCGGCTGATTGCCGAGGGCGAGGGCATGGTGCTGCGGGGCGCTGCCGTCGAAGCGGCAGACATGAATTCGGACGGCGTCATTGATCTGTCCGATGTGCGAGCGATTCTCAAGGCGGCAAACGCCTGAACGCAAATCCGGTCCGAACCGGACACTGTCAAACGGCAGTGTCCGGTTTTGTCATATCCCTGCGAAACAGATGAGAAAAAGCTACAAACGGGAGACAATATGCCATTGTAGCCGCACAGCAATCTGATTATAATGAAATAGACGGAAAAAGAAAAAGCCGCACTGACGTCAGCGGCAAACAGCTTCTATTGATGGGGAGAAGAACATGAAAACAGAAAAGCACAGACTCACAGCAGCGGTCTCCGCGTGCGTGCTGGCGCTGACGGGCGTCTCCGTCGGCAGGGCACCCGCGCAGACCGCAAGGGCAGCCTCGGGCGGACAGTACGTCGAGTATCTGGACAGAGGCATTTCCGCGGTCAAGACCGGCTCGGGCATGCTCGTCACATGGCGCTGGCTCGCGAGCGACAGCGACACCGCGGAATTCAGGCTCTACCGCGACGACACCGTGATCTACGAGAGCGGCACTGACGGCGCGACCTGCTTTCTCGACAAGAGCGGCAGCGCCTCCTCGGTCTACCGTGTGGACTGCGTCTCGGGCAGCCGCATCCTGACCTCGGACACCTGCAGGCTCACCTCCGGCGGGGCATATTTCGACATTCCGACCTCGCCGCCGGGCTCGGGCTACACCCCGAACGACTGCTCGGTCGGCGACGTGGACGGCGACGGCGTCTATGAGATTTTCCTGAAATGGGACCCCTCCAACTCGAAGGACAATTCCCAGTCGGGCAAGACCGACCCCGTGTACATCGACTGCTACCGCCTCGACGGCAAGCGGCTCTGGCGCATCAATCTCGGCGTCAACATCCGCGCCGGTGCGCATTACACGCAGTTCTTTGTCGCCGATTTCGACTTGGACGGCAAGGCGGAGATGACCTGCAAGACCGCCGACGGCACGACCGACGGCACCGGCAGGGTCATCGGCGACGCCTCGAAGGATTACCGCAATTCCAGCGGCTTCATCATCACCGGACCGGAGTATTACACGCTCTTTGACGGCGAGACCGGCGCGGCGCTCGATACGGTCGACTATGAGCCCGGGCGCGGCACGACGACCGCATGGGGCAAATCCAGCGACAAGACCAACCGCGTCGACCGCTTCTGGGGCACGGTCGCCTATCTCGACGGCGTGCATCCGAGTGTCGTGACAGGGCGCGGCTACTACGGCAGAATGACCGCGACGGCGTATTCCGTTGAAAACAAGAAGCTGAAAAAGCTCTGGATGTTCGACACCGGCACAAGCTCCTCGTCTTTGGGCTACGGCGACGGCAACCACAATTCCATGCCCGCGGATGTCGACGGCGACGGCAGGCAGGAGATCATCACCGGCTCGACCTGCATCGACGACAACGGCACGGTCAAGTGGTGCACGAATCAGGGGCACGGCGATGCGATGCACGTCGGCGATCTCGACCCCTCCAACCCCGGCATCGAGGCTTGGATCTGCCATGAGGATAAGCCCTACGGCGTGACGCTGATCGACTGCGACACCGGCAAAAAGCTCTATCATCAGGACGGCTCCGGCGACACAGGCAGATGCTGTGCCGACAATATCTGGGCGGGCAATCCCGGCGCAGAGCTCTGGGGCAACAAGCTCTCGGACAACTCGACACCTGTTGTGAACGCCTCCGGCACCGTGCTCTCCTGCCGCCGCCCGGCAATCAACTTCCTGAGCTACTGGGACGGCGACCTTGAGCGCGAAATCCTCGACGGCTACACCGATTCGCCCGCGACCATTGCCAAGATGAACGAGAAGGGCACGCTCGACACGATCCTCTCGACGGACGGCTATTACACCTGCAACACGACAAAGGGCACGCCCTGCCTCTCTGCCGATATCTTCGGCGACTGGCGCGAGGAGCTGATCGTCCGTGCCGCAGATGCAAAGTCCATCCGCATCTTCTGCACGACCTATGAGACGCAGTACCGCGTGACCACACTGATGCACGATCCGCAGTACCGCATGCAGGTCTCGGCGGAGCAGACCTGCTACAACCAGCCGCCGCACCCGAGCTTCTATCTCGGCTCCGATCAGCCGCTGCCCGCACGCCCGGACGTGGTCGTCAACGGCGGCAATCCGGCCGTGAAGACCGGCGCTTCGGTCAATACAAGCGAAAAATACATGATCCGCAATGTCAACAGCGGGCTCTATCTTGCGGCGGAAAACGGCACAAATGTCATCCAGACCGAAAAGGCAGATGCAGCCGTCTGGCAGCTTGAGGATGCGGGAAGCGGGTATTATTTCATCCGCAGCACAGCGGGCGACGGTGCAGCCTGTCTGGATGTTCCCGGCGGCAGCGCCGACAACGGCACAAGCATTGATCTGCGGGCGAACGACGGCTCCGATGCGTGCATGCTCAAATTTGTCGACAACGGCGACGGCAGCTATCTGATCACGACGAAGGTCAGCGGCGACGCCAGCGGTCTCGGCGTTGCGGCAGGCGCAAAGGAGCCCGGCGCGGATGTGATCGAATGGGAGCTCGACGGCTCTGCGAATCAGCAGTGGGTGCTGGAGACCGTCATCGAACCGCTCAGCGGCAGGCTTGTGCAGAATCTGCTGGTCTATGACCGCGAGCATGCGGCAGCGTGGTCGATCGACGACAGCCTTGCGAGCGGCGACCGCGTGTTCGGCGACCGCGACGTGACCTATGTCAGCGTTCCGGCAGCGCTGGCGGGCGCCGAGGAGATCGTCACCCCATGCGACGGCAAGACCGTCAGCGGCACACAGGCGACCTTTGAGGGCAGCACGGATATCACCGTTTCGGTCGCGCTCGACACCCGTGTCACCGATGTGCAGAATGCGTTTCCGGCATGGCTTGCCGACTGGATAAAGACCGACATGACGCTCACCAACGACAAGGAAGTGACCTTCTGCGTCTATCAGAAGGCGTTTGCAGCAGGCGAAACCGTGACGCTCGGTGATAACGGCACCTCGGTCAGCGTGGTCAATTACACCGTGTTCGTGCAGGAGAACGGCTCTGCACCGCAGCCGACCGAGCCGGAGACGACAGCGACCGAGCCGGAGGGCATCACCGCGATGCGCGGCGACGTCGATGTGAACGGCAGTGTGAATGTTGCAGATGCGGTGCTGCTGGCGCGCTTCTGCGCAGAGGACAGTGCGGTGACGGTCTCGGCACAGGGCAAGATCAATGCCGAGGTCACCGACGACACCGATATCAATACAGACGACCTGACGAAGATCATGGAGTATCTTGCGGGAATCACTGAGACGCTCTGATACTTCGTGCAGGCGCCCGGAAAGGAGCGGCAAGTGATGGAAGCTGTGGATTTGCTGGATGTTTGCGGGATGATCGATCCCGGTGACCCGCGGTATTATGACGGGCGCTGTGTGATCGAGCTGCGGCACCTGACAGGATTGCTCACGGAGGATGTCCGCATCGCAGAGCAGCTGCGAAAGGATACGCTCTGCAAGGCAGGCTGGGAGCTGTTCGTGCGCTACACGGCGGTCCCGGTCAGCGAAATGGAGGAATCCTTCCGGCATTTCGGGGTCAGCTCCATCAGCGAGCTCATCCGCGGGTTCATCACCGAGGGCTATGCCTATCTGCTCTCGCTGACGCGCGCGGAGGAGGTCATTGAAGCGCTGATGCCCGCCGCAGAGCTGCAGGCGTGGCGGGAAAAGCGGCAAAGACTGCTCGGTCGGGCAGGCAGGAGCAAGCGCTGAACAGACACGGGGAACGGCAAAACCGCTCCCCGTGTTTTTGTTCGGTTACACCTTAAAAATGCGGGAAATGAAGAATTTTCGCGATTTTGATTGCTTTTTCTGCCGGAATATGGTATAATAAAGAGAATATTTTTTGTGAAGGGAGGGGTTCTGCATGGGCAAGCTGCTGCGGCAAATGACCGCATTGGCATCGTCGCTGATCATCGGTTTTCAGTGTCTCGGGGCATACACTGCTGTGCCCGTGCAGATTCCTGCGCAGGCAGCTGCCGCCGTGCAGTATCCCGGCATCGACGTTTCCAAGTTTCAGTCGGAGATCGACTGGGAGACGGTCGCCGCAGCCGGCGAGACCTTCGCGATCATCCGCTGCTGCAAGGTGAACCATACATACGACGACTGGGAATTCGACGAGCGCTTTGTCGAAAACTATGAGGGCGCGAAGGCGGCGGGGCTCGCCGTCGGCTGCTACATGTTTACCAATGCCGCAACTGAAGCTGAATTCATCCAGGACGCCGAATTTCTGCTCGACTGCATCGACGGGCGGTCGTTCGATTTCCCGGTCTTTCTCGATCTGGAATCGACCACCCGGCAGGAGCATCTGCCGCCGTCGGAATTCATGCCGCCGCTGCTGGCAGCCCTCTCGATGATCGAGCAGGCAGGGTACACCGCCGGTGTCTATGCAAACACCGCCTTCTTCTCCGAGTGCATCGACCGCAGCATGCTGCAGGAGAACAGCTATGAGATCTGGGAGGCAAACTATTTCAACACGTCGGACGGTCTCTACAGTCCCGCCGGGCACGATCTCTCGGAGACCGCGGCGATCTGGCAGTATTCCGGGCGCGGTCGCGTCAGCGGCATCCGCACCGCCGTCGACCGCAATGTCTGCTATGTTCCGGGCTATTTCACGCACGAGGTGCATCTCTCTGCGGACGCGCTGATGCCCTACGGCATTCTCGAGCAGGGGTCGCCCTTTGCGATCTCCGGCACTGCCTACGCCGACACGGTCATCCGCAGCGTGACCGGCACGATCTATCAGGCGAAATCCAATCTGCCGACCGCGCAGACCGCGACGGTCAACCCCTGCGCCAAGCATGTCGATCTCTCCGGCGATTTCAGCCGGGCGCTGGTGTTTTCCGCGCTCGAGGAGGGCGACTATGTGCTCAGACTGACCGCGGTCGACTCCTCCGGCATGTCGTACACGGTGATCGAGGCGCCGTTCACGGTGTATCAGTCGGCGATGTTCGAGCCGGGCAAGCGTGCGGCGCAGGTCGCGGTCGACCACGCGATCTCGGAGGCGGGCACGACCGGCACCTCCACGACCACGACCACAACGACCACGACCACGACGACCACCGCGACGCAGGCGACCTTCTATGACGGCGCCGAAACAGACAGCAACGGGGAAACGGTCACGACCGCCGAGCTGACCGCCTTCCGCAAGCCGCCGAAGGACCCGGTCATGAAAAATCTGGATTCGACCAAGCGCGTGCTGGTCTCGATGCTCTGCGAGGAGGTCGAATCGGTGAAAATGCTGCCCCTGCTGACAAAGGCGGAGGCGTTCTGCCGGTCGCTCGGCTGGGAGACCGCCGCCGACCGCCTTTTGCAGGCAAGGAAGCGTACCCAGCAGTTTTTGTACGGCAGCGGCATCGTGCTGAATGCAAAGTAGGTGCAGAATGGAAATTCGTGAGATCATTGAACAAAAGCTCGCCGAGATCGAGCGGGCAGAGCAGGTGACCGTGCTGCATGCGGTCGAATCGGGCAGCCGGGCGTGGGGCTTTGCCTCGCCCGACAGCGACTACGACGTGCGCTTCATCTATGTGCGCCGCCGGGACGACTATCTCCGGCTCGAGCGCACCGACGACGTGATCGAGTGGCAGCTCGACGAAACGCTCGACATCAACGGCTGGGACCTGAAAAAAGCGCTGCAGCTTCTGCACAAGTCCAACCCGACGCTGTTTGAGTGGAACAGCTCGCCGGTCGTCTACCGCACAAGCGATTACTGGCAGCGCATCTCGCCGCAGATCAGCAGCTTTTTCATGGACAAAGCCGGGCTGTATCATTATCTGCACATGGCAAAGGGCAATTTCCGCGAATATCTCAAGGGCGACACAGTGCGCCTGAAAAAGTATTTCTATGTGCTGCGCCCGGTGCTTGCCGCGAAGTGGATCATCGAGCGGCACTGTCCGCCGCCGATGCGGTTTTCGGAGCTGGCAGATGCGATGCTCGACCCGGAGCTGAAGCCGACCGTCGATGCGCTGATGCAGCAGAAGATGCAGACACCGGAGCTCGGCGAGGGCCCCGCGATTCCGGGGCTGCGGGCATATCTCGAGCGCAATATCGATGCCGTCGAGCAGCAGGCGGCAGCGGCAGCCCCCGACCGGGAGGGCAGCTGGGAATTGCTCAACCGCATGTTTCTCGACGGTATCGCAGCGGGCGAGCGCTGAACACATTGACATATCACGCAGCGAAAACGCCGCAGACCTCAGCAGTCTGCGGCGTTTGCTATATGTGCATGGTTTGCTCGGTGATGACGCTTTTTCCGTCCGATCGCCGGAGCGACCACAGCGTGCGGTATTCCCACGGGACCGGGTATTCATGGATCAGCGCGCGCAGCAGCACCGGCTGACAGCTCATCACAAACATCTGCGCGAGCCCGCCCCCGCCGTCGCCGCACCGGTGATAATCGGCACACTGCAGCTGCATCATGCCGGTCAGCGCTGTGACCTGCGATGCGGCGCCCGGGTCGAGCGCAGTGACCGGGTCGTCGAGCACGGCAATGACCGTTTTGCCCTCGGCAATGCGGCTCTGCAGCAGCTGCTCAAAATAGAGGAATGCCAGAAGCTGCTGTTCGCCCTCGCTGAGCCCCGCAGCGGTCTGCCCGTCGCGCCGCACGACCCGATAGGCGCAGGCAGCGGTGTCCGGGCACAGCGTGAAATCCTCCGCGCCGGCATCGGCAAGCCGCCGGTTGATCGCCGCAGCGATCTTTGAGGAGAGCCGGAATTCCGTTTTCAGCTGCTCGATCTGTCTGCGGCAGGCTTCGGTCTCCTCCTGCAGCGCCGCTGTCTGCTCGGCAGCGACCTGCGAATGAAATGCGACGGACGCGACCGACGACTGATACAGCTCGATCTGCTCATGCAGCTGAAAGGCGGCTGCCCCGCGAATGCGCGCGACGATCTCCCTGTGCATGCGGTCCTTCTCGCGGAGGAGCCGCTCGTTGTCGGCGATCGCGCCGTTGATGCGCGCAATATCCTCATTGAGCAGCTTAAGCAGCGGCTCGGTCGGCTGAAGGGTCACGGGCATAGACGGCTCCGTGAGCTTTTTCGAGATCAGCCGCAGATTCTCAGCGATCGCCGTCCGCAGTTCACGCAGATGCTCCAGATAAAGCCCGTATTCGGTGCCGGGATAGCGACCCTTGAGCTGCGTTTTCAGCGGCTGAAAGAGTGCGTTTGCAGCGGCGCAGTAGTCTTTCCTGAGCGTCCTGAGCGCCGAGACCGACGTGCGGAACTGTTCGTCAAAGGCTTCGGCGAGCATCGCCTCAAAATGCGTCGGGAGCCGCTGCCCGCAGTAGGGGCAGGCATCGTCTGCCCTGTGCGCATAGGCATCGTGCCCGCGCCGCACCCAATCCGCACTGCCGACACGCCGCAGAAACGCCGCAAATGCCGTATCGGCACTGCTGACGATCGGTGACGCCAGCAGCTCCGTGCCGGGGCAGCGGTCGAGCACGGCGGTGTCATCGACCGGTCGGAAAAACGGATAGCTGCGGCGGTCGGGCACGCAGATGATCCGGTAATCGACGGAGAGATCGTATTCGTTGTAATAGCGCGGCATCGTGAAGAGCAGCTGCTGCGTCAGTCTGCGCGCATCGGGCAGGTCGGCAAAGGCTTCGGGGAATCGCTCCCGCAGATGCGCCGTGCGTGCCCAGACGACCCGCTGCAGCTGCTCGAGATCGCTCCGCTCCTGCTGCCGCAGTGCTTCGACCTGCGCCTGTGTATCGGCGATCTTCTGCTGAAGCTCCCCGATACGGGCTTCGAGCGCTCTGATCTGCTCCATCAGCGCGATATCCTGCTCGCGCAGTGCGACCAGCCCGGGCAGTGCGTCAAATTGCCGCAGATTGCGCCGCACAAAGCTGCGGTCAAAGACCAGTCTCTCCGGCGGCTGCTTCGGATCGCGGAGCATCAGGCATTCGCCGTCAGCGATTGCGGCGGCGAGTGAGGTCTTTCCGGTACCGTTCGCGCCGAGAATCAGATTGATACAGTCCGGCTTGCACGAGAGCCCGCGCAGCACGCCCGAACGCACCCGGAGCGCGCGGATCGGCGCAGAATGATGTTCCGGCATCGGGCATGCCACCTCCTGTCAGAATTTTCGGAATTTCAGCAGGACGAACGCGACAACGGCGGTCAGCACGATCGAAATGAGAAACGGATAGACCCAGCTCTGATAGAACGGCAGGGTCAGCGTGTTGATGCCGTAGAAGGCGAAGAGGATATTCGGGACCTCGATGATGACCGTGATGATCGTCAGGCGCCACATGACCGAGTTCTGGTTGTTGGCGATGACATAGGAGAAGGCATCCATCATCGCGCCGAGAATGCCGCTGTAGATGCTCGCCATCTCTGCCGCCTGCCTGAATTCGATCGCGACGTCGTCCATCAGGTCCTCATCCTCGGGGTAGAGCTTGACGGCGCGTCCGCGCTGAATCTTCTCGATCGTGACGAGATTTGCCTTCAGCGAGGTCGTGAAATAGACAAGGGATTTTTCCAGCCCCATGAGTTGCACGATCTCCTGATTCTTCATCGCGCCGCTGAGCTGCTGCTCCATCGAATAGGAGATTTTGTCGATCTGCTTCAGATAGATGACAAAGCCCGCGGAAATGCGCATCAGCACCTGCAGAATGAAGCGCGTGCGCAGCTGTGTCTGCAGGTTCGGGACAGCGCCCTCCGCGATCGCGGCGAGCACCTGATTTTTGTGCAGCGAGATCGTGAACACACAGTCCGCGGTATTGATAATGCCGAGCGGTACGGTGCAATAGCTCTGGGTGTCGTTTTTTTTCTGCTTCTCCGAGACGGCGGTGTCGACAATGATCAGCGTCTGATTGTCTTCCCGCTCGATGCGCGAGGATTCCTCGTCGTCGAGACAGGAGCGCACAAAGCCGACGTCCAGACCGAAGTCCTCAGTCAGTGTGTGAATTTCCTGCTGTGTCGGCTCATAGACCGAGACCCAGCAGCCCGGCTCGGCTGCATCGAGTGCCGTGAGCCGCCCGTCCACGGTTTTATAGAAGTGCATCATAGGCAAAGCCTCCTGCGGAACGCATCATTCTTTTGTCACTTCTGTGCCGAAAGATTGCAAACAGATGACAAAAGGTTCACAAAGCAGTCGCAGAATGCTGACAGTTTGCGAAAATGGGTTGATTTTTCCGTTGTTATCCTGTATACTGTGAGCAAGTGAGGCGGACACGGTGCAGCGAGTCAGGCGCGGCAGCGCAACCGCCGGAGCTTGCGGAATGTGTTGCAATCCTTTTTGCAGTAATCTGCCATTCTTAACATCCTTCATGATTTGCCCTGTGATCCGTCTGCACGGAACGCAGGGGCTTTTTTTGTCACCCGAAGAATGCGCGGATCTGCTCGGCAGTCGCCTTGACCGAGCCCTGGATCATCTGGTCGGAGCCGCCGCCTCTGCCGTTGAGGGCGGCATTGAGCTCCCGGCTCCATGCGCGCAGCGGCTTTGCAGCACTGCCGATGATATAGCGGTAGCCGTCGGCATCACTGCCGGAAAACGCCGCACAGACACCGCCGCAGAGCGGCACGCCCGCATTGACGAGACTGCGCAGGGCATTGCCGTCGAGATCGCGTTCAAAAAGCACCATGTCGCCGTCAGTTTTCTGCAGCGCCGCGATCTTGCAGTCGAGCAGCGCATGCCGCAGCCGGGCGGCTTCCTCGCGCTCGCTCTGCACGCTCTGCATCAGACGCCAGACCGCGTCTGCCGATTCGAGCTGCGGCACCGAGAGCATATTGGAGATGCGCAGGGTGTTGTCGCAGCGTTTGCGGTAGTCATCGAGCGCGTCGAGCCCGCAGAGCATTCTCACGCGGACGCCGCCCTTCCAGCTCTCGCTCCCGAGCAGCTTGATGCCGCCGACCGCGCCAGTGCGGTCGACATGGGGCGCGCAGCAGGCGCAGACATCCCAGCCCTCGATCGTCACGATGCGGATGTTCTCGGTCAGGTCGAGCTTGGAGCGGTAGTCGAGCACGGCGCACTCCGCCGGCGTCGGATAGGAGACCGTGACCGGCACATTCAGCCCGACGACGCGGTTCGCGATATATTCGACAAAGTTCAGCTCCGCTTCGCTCAGCGGTCCGCTGAAATCGACGGTGACGCCGTCAGCGCCGAGATGAAACCCGACATTGTCGTAGCCGAACTGCGTGTGCACGATGCCGGAGATCAGATGCTCGCCGGTGTGGTTTTGCATCTTGCGGAAGCGCTGCTCCCAGTTGAGCACGCCGCGCACCTCCGAGCCCGCGGTCAGAGCCGAGTCGGTGAGGTGGACGATCTCGCCGCCGATCTCCTGCACGTCGAGCACGGTCGCGCTGCCGAGATTGCCCGTGTCCGCGGTCTGTCCGCCGCCCTCGGGGAAGAACGCGGTGCGGTCGAGCACGATGCCGAATGCGCAGCCCTCCGGGTACTTTCTGTCGTCTCCGAGCGGCTCGCAGCGGAGCACCTGCGCCGTAAAATCGCGCAGATAGCCGTCATTTTCATATAGCTTTTCAGTCAGCATGATCACACACTCCTTGCAGCAGAATGATACATCTATAAGTATATCATAAAACGGCGGGTACGTCAATCCATAAGTGAAAGTTGTGTGAAATATTATATAATCCACTTGACAAATTCTATAATCCGAGTATAATGTTATCAGAAGACAGGAAGGGAAGTGAACCGGATGCAGAAGGCAGTTTACAGCCTTGTACTCTCAGAGGAGGTTGTTGATGCGGTCGACCGCATGGCGTATGCACAGGGTATGAGCCGTTCCGCGCTGATCAACCGCATCTTGGCGCAGGCGGTCGGCTATGTGACGCCCGAGCAGCGCATGGCAGAGATCCTCGACACGCTCTCCAAGCAGATGAACGGGCTCTTTCAGCTGCAGGAGCAAGCCTCCGACGGCATGCTGACGATCCGCAGCCCGCTCCGCTACCGCTACAAGCCGACGATCCGCTATCGCGTGGAGCTTTACCGGCAGCCCGAGCAGGCGGTCGGGGTGCTGCATGCGGCATTCCGGACGCAGAGCCGCGCGCTGCTCGGTGATGCGGAGGCGTTTTTCCGGTGCTGGGCGCAGCACGAGCAGGCAGCCGGACTGATCGCTGCAGAGGATTGCCGGATCGCAGACGGCAGCTGGGACCGACGCTTCCTGATACAGGCGGGGCAGCAGCGCAGCACGCAGGAGATCGGTGCCGCGATCGGACAGTATATCAAGCGGGTCGATGCGGCATTGAAGGCGTATTTTGCGGCATTGCCCGACCGCGCCGCCGCAGAGCAGGCAGTCGCGGAGTATTTCAGCACATAGACCGGAGCAACGGATCGACCGATGCCGGGTGAACCGGCTTGATTCCGAAAAGGAGGTATTCTCATGAATGCAAACAAAATGACACAGAAATCGCTGGAGGCACTGCAGAGCGCACAGTCGGTCTGCACGAGCTACCAGAACAACGCGATCGAGCCGGTGCATCTGCTGGCAGCACTGCTGAAGCAGCAGGAAGGGCTGATCCCGCAGCTCCTGCAGCGCATCGGCGTCAACGTCAGGCACTTCACCGACCAGACGGTGCAGGTGATCGCTTCGATGCCGCATGTGAGCGGCAGCAACCGCCCGCTCGATCAGTTCTATATTTCGCGCGACACCGACCAGATTCTGACCGAGGCGGAGGAGATCGCGGCGCACATGCAGGACGAGTATGTCTCGGTCGAGCATCTGCTGCTGGCGATGCTGCACAGCCGCAATTCCGACCTGACAAAGCTCTTCTCGCAGCATCAGATCACCGAGCAGCGCATTCTGCAGGCGCTCAAGGAGGTCCGCGGCAACACCCGCGTGACGAACGAGACCCCCGAGGCGACCTACGACGTACTGAAAAAATACGGCTCTGACCTGACCGAGCGCGCGAAGAAGCATCAGCTCGACCCGGTCATCGGCAGAGACGCGGAGATTCGCAATGTCATCCGCATTCTCTCGCGCAAAACGAAGAACAACCCCGTGCTGATCGGCGAGCCGGGCGTCGGCAAGACCGCGATCGCGGAGGGGCTCGCACAGCGGATCGCGCGCGGCGATGTCCCCGACAGTCTGAAGGACCGCACGGTCTTTTCGCTCGACCTCGGCGCACTGGTCGCGGGCGCAAAATACCGCGGCGAATTCGAGGAGCGTCTGAAAGCCGTGCTGCAGGAGGTCAAGGCGTCCGAGGGCAAGATTCTGCTGTTCATTGACGAGCTGCACACGATCGTCGGTGCGGGCAAAACAGACGGCGCAATGGATGCGGGCAATCTGCTGAAGCCGATGCTCGCACGCGGCGAGCTGCACTGCATCGGCGCAACCACGCTGGACGAATACCGCAAAT